>JAEIGA010001183.1_pt1 | contig 40117 bp, 62 predicted proteins | sample 9270691 | NCBI WGS metagenome assembly JAEIGA01 (sample SAMN17057246, study PRJNA624740) | gut metagenome | biome: biome; isolation source: fecal sample | host: Bos grunniens | place: China: Xizang | collected 2019 | reverse complement strand
GATACGGTGTCCGGAGCATACGATGGCGAGGGTGGGCATGAATCTGCGGAGGGATAAGATAGACACAGGATTCACTTATTCCAATGGAGTGATGAGGGAGTCGGTCATGAGTGTCGGTCATGCGAGCAGTCCGAGGGAGTTCCTCAATTCGTATGCACATGAGCTCCGACACCTTGTCGATGACATAGCCTATACGTCATTCCTGCCCATGAGGGGCGAGGGTGTCGGATATCTCACCGGAGAACTTTCCTGGGAGTACTGGAACGAGATCCGTGACCTGCTGTGTTGTGGATGTCATAAAGAATGACTACCTTTGTCGCGGATGGAATTCATGTCTCATCCATACTTGGTGTTAAGGTGTTCGAGGGGTGACTTTCGGACACCTTTTTTGCAGAAGTTTTACGAATGTTTTACGAAATCATACACTCTTATCTTTATAGGGTGATGTAATTGCTTGATATATATACACATATGTAGATTGTGACAAATTATTTCGGAGAGAATTTGTCAATCTTCTCGAATTTCCCGGTTTCACACGTCTGCAAGCCTCATTCGCAATTCTGTGCATTTCTGCCACTTGTATAATTTATCAAATTTTGACTATTTTTGTCGGACAATGTTTTACATTTGTTTTACGAAAGCACCAAGGCAATATGGCAGTGACAGTGGAATATGTGGTCCTTCCGCATCTCAAGAAGTCGGATGGCACCAACTTCATCAGAATCCGCATAACACACAAGCGGAAATCAAAGTACATCAAGACGAACATACTCCTTGAGCCGGAGGACTTCGCGAGGTCGGGCAATCTGCGTCATCAGGGCAAGAAGGACCTGGCGGATGACGAGGTGCGCAAGTACCGCAGGGTGATAGACGAGATGCCCACGTCGGCCACCGATGAGATGAATGTGGATGAGGTGTTGCGTTATGTGCAGGCGAAGCTGAAGGAGAACGAGGCGTTCCGTCTGAATTTTGCGAGGTATGGAATGGAGGTGGCAGACAGGAAGAAGGAAAGTACTGCCCACAATTACCGCGTTGCGATGCGATGCCTTGTGCGGTTCTTCGGCCATGAGCCGGACATCAGCGAGATAACCGTCAAGTCCATGAGGAGATTTGAGGAGTTCATCAGGAACGAGCCGAGGATGGTGTATCATATCGGCAAGGATGTACTGATGACGAAGAAGGGCATGAGCAAGGGCGGGCATGCGATCAGGCAGTATCTGAATGCGGTACGTTCCGTCTACAAGGCTGCCCGCATAGAGTTCAACGAGCCGGATATCGGTGTGTTCCGTCTCCCCGTCGATCCTTTCGAGTATTATGCCATTCCGAAACCGCCTGTTCCCGAGCATCGTAATATCCCTGCGGAGTGGGTGCAGATGATGATAGACCAGAGGAAGGGGCTGACCGGGCTGGAGAGGCTCGGCGTGGACCTGTTCCTTATCAGCTTCGGGCTGCAGGGAATCAACATCGTGGACATGTATACGTTGACTGAGAAGCCGAAGGATGGTGTGCTGCATTATTACCGTAGCAAGACCAAGGACAGCAAGAGGGACAGGGCGGAGATGTTCGTGCGGATAGAGGACTGCATCGCAGAGATCCTGAAGGATTATCTCGGTCGCAAGATGGTGTTCCGATTCTCGGAGATGTATGCGACGAAGTTGAATTTCACGATAGCGGTGAACGATGGCCTCAAGAGGTGGTACACGAGGAACAAGCTTGACAGGCACTTCACCTTCTACTCAGCGAGGCATACCTGGGCGACGTTGGCGGCGAGCAAGAAGCTCGGCATTGAATCCTCGTTGATTACGGATGCGCTGGCTCACTCTGACCGCAGCAGGCAGATGGACATGGTGTATATCAGTAAAGATTGGGAGAGGGTTTGGGATGCGAATGCGAAGGTGTTGGGCTTGTTCAAGTGGTGAATTGTCAAAATGTGACAATTGGCACGAGGTTTGTCTTTTGCTCGGTGTAATCATTAAAACCGAGTAGTGTATGTATTCAAGTTTTATAGGCGGTTCGGATATGACCGTATTTAAGTCCAAGGCAGGTGCGATGTCCTTTGCTATCCTCATGAACACAACAATCGGAGAAACAGGAGCGAGGGTAATCAACTATGATGAAGCGCAGAAGCTGTTTGACTTCATCTGTGCGAGCGTGAATCTTCCAGATGTGGAGCGTGATGCGATGGGTGATATGGTGGATGCGTTGAAGGAAGTACGGAAGGATAAGCCGGATGCGTAGTGTCCGAGGTGGAATATGATAAAGGAGGGTTGACGCCCTCCTTTTTTTATTCCTCTTTGATGATGCCCTTGTGTATGAGCTCGAGTTTCTGCCTTTCGCGGATAATGGCAATATCCTCGAAAGCGTTACGTAGTCCCTCGAATAAGACACCCGCTGCAAGAAGTGTAATTGATGCGGAGAGCAAGATGATAAATGTCTCCAGTTCTGCGATGCAGAAGAATGATGCTGCGAAGCCAAGAAAGGCAAAAACCTTAAAGATAACAGACATTGTTTTCATAGCGCGTAGTGGTGTTGATAGGTCAGCCATTCATCGTAGAGCGGCTGGAGTTCCTCGTTTAACATAATATTACAATTTTTGTGTATTTATTACAAATTTGGCATAGGTTGTGAAATGTCGGCATCAACGACATTATTGAATCATGAAAAGGTTAGACTTCCTCGCTTCGCCCGAGGTACTTATCCAGGACACGATCCATTTGTTCCTGAGCCTTCGTAGTCTGCTTCATAGCCATCGTGAGCTGGTCATCCTTCGAGACAAGAAGGTCCAGCAATCTATTGTCGGGTGACCCTACGGTATTATCATTTCCCGCCACAGAGGTATTGTTATTCCCGTTAATAGCAGATACATTCCCGTATGTTTCTCCATAGAAGAATCCGACAGGTTTCCCAAGTGCTGCTGCGATTTTTTCAAGTGTTCCACTTTTGACATCGTCGCGTGTAAAAACAGCATTAAGATTCTGCTGTGACATCGATAATTTGTCAGCGAGTTGTGCGATAACCACGTTCTCTTGGCGGAGAATTTCTCTTAAATCAGATCCTTTCATAATACTTGGTGTTAAAATGTTTGTTTTAGCATTTGGGCAAATTTTACAAATAATTAAAATATTTGTTTGTAGATTAAAATATTTGTTTTATATTTGCATATCCAAACAAACAAACCACAGAGCAAAAGTAATAATTTTCTTAAAGATTAAAAACCATGACAAAGCAGGAATTTGAAACAAGAACTCATGTAGAAGTTACAATGAAGGAGTTTGAAAACATCAATGAGATGTATATGGCTTCAGATGCTGATAAAGATGAGTTCTGCCGACTCTGGTCGAAGATGAATCATGTCAGAGTAGCAAAAGCCAAGGAAGCAAAGAAGATTGCTACAAAGGAGATGATGATTAAGGAGAAGGCTCTGGAAATAGTAGCAAGAATGCACGCACTTACTACTGATTGGTTTGCAGATGCAATGACAAGCCTTCGCAGAAGGGATATAACATTCCTTGAAAGCATCGGATTCGATATGTATAGCGGTTGCAGATACAAGTCAATCAGTGAGATTCACTACGAAATCCTCTGTAAGTACGGAATGATTTAACAAGGGAGGGAACATCATCCCTCCCACAAAATAGGAGAAGGATATGACGGAGAAAGTGACAAACGTGAGAGGGACGATGAATACCCTTGCAATCTATGACAGCGTGATGTTCTCGATGACCGAGGCGAAGGACTCATACATCAGACATACCGCAAGCATACTGAAAAGAGATACCGGAAAGGAGTTCACGGTGAACTACCAGAAGGGGATCGGAACAAAAGTGACAAGGATAGCATAACGGACATGGATACAATCACACTCACGCCCCAGGGGCTGAAGGACATAATAGCGGATGCGGTATCGCAGGGAATCCGCGCATACGAGGCCAGCAAGGGCGGTGAGCTGTCGTATAGACAAGGAGTGAAGGTCTACGGCAGATGGTTCGTTACTGCGGTGGATAAGGGCCAGCTCCAGGGCCGTAGAAGGGGCGCAGGTACCAACAGCAAGATAACCTACCGGATGGTGGATATCGAGGCTCTGCGTGCCAAGGAGATAGCAGAAACAAGTAGAATCATTAACACCAAGTAAGACATGAGACGCAAGACATTACGCAACATCATCTGGGCAGCAGCTATCGCCCTCGGAGTGGCAGCATGGATGTACAACCCAGCCCACCTCTTCACAGCAGTCATCCTCTTCTTCTTCGGATGGATCAACTGCGAAGACAAGGAGAAGGAGGATCTTGTATGAGCTGCTCGGTATGCGCCGGCCATGACACATATAACTGTCCGGTCTGCGGAGAGGTGGTCCGCATGGAGGCTTGCCCTGATTGCAAGGGAACGGGAATAGCTCCGTACAAGGCGTGGCATATCCACCGGCATGTGGAAGTAGAGGTGACGCACCTGACGTGGCTGATGATCCCGAAGGATGAGGATGAGGCTATGATGAAGGAGGAGAACTGGTGCAGGATGGAAAGGGAGATGTGCCCTACATGCAAGGGAGAGGGGGTGATACCGGAATACTATTGAGATAATCGGTCGGACATTCATAACATATACTTCTTATTAACGCCGGGGTACCGACCGCCCCACCATACTGCAGGAACGGATGCAGCGATTCATTCACTCGTTTTGGTTAGATATTCATAGTGCTCGGGAGGCCGTTCCCTCCCACCAAGGGGAAGAAAGGACAGAAAGTGCCAGGTCTGTAATTCTCATCGGGGTTCGATTCCCCGCTTCCCCACCAAAGACGCCCATAAGTTGTAATGTGGTTATTCTATAGTTGACAGGGGTGAGGGCGTCCCCCGCTTGACCGGAAGAGTTCTTCACCCATGCCCTGGGAGCTCCCGGACGCAGAACAGGGCATACCAGCCGCAGCGATGCGCCTACACACATACATCATCATTAGTTTAGTTTTTTTGCGTACTGGGGGGAGTTCCCACTACTCCCCCGACAACCCCGGAAAGCTGCAGGAGCACCTCTGGCAAGTGATACGGAAACACGGAGACTGGAGGCAGGGCGGTTCGAGACCGCCTCACGGGGACAAAAGAAAAAGGCCCGCCCACGAGGGGCAAGGCCGAAACACAAAATCAATTACAAAGTTATGGAAAAAAAATTCATTAAAAAGGAAGACCTCGGTGAGATCATGGAGGCATTGGCAGAGGGTGGAATGAAGCACCCGGAGATTCGCGTAAGCATGGACATTGAGTCATGGCCGGGGGAGCATGTCCTGAAGGTGAGGGTGTATGACACATCATTCCAGCTCAAGGCTGCACAGGACTATGCGATGATTAGCGGATTGGAGGATGACTTCGATGTCCTTGAGCAGACAGTAGAGAAGGCTGTGGCTGATATGGAGAAGGAGAAGGCCGAGGCCGAGAAGAAGGAAGAAGTGGAATCAACAACTAACACCAAGTAATATCATGGGACTTATCAAGAAGCCAAGCGAACTGAGTGTCAAGGCTACACTATCGGTTCTCATCTATGGACAGCCGGGTATCGGCAAGACCACATTCGGAGTATCGGCACCGACAGCCGTTCTCTTTGACTATGACAGAGGCGTTCAGCGCATCAACGGAGCGCATCAGGTGGCGACCCTTCAGCCTACAAGCTGGGAGGACACCAACGCAGCTCTCAAGGAGATAGAGACGGAGATGCCGGAGGTGCAGACCATCGTGATTGATACGGTGGGCAAGATGCTTGACTACATGTCGGCATACATCATCAAGAACGACAGCAAGATGGCCATGCGTGACGGCAGCCTCTCGCTGAAGGGTTACGGAGTGCGCAAGCAGATGTTCGTGAATTTCATCAAGCAGCTTGCCATCATGGGCAAGAATGTGGTGTTCATCGCCCACGAGAAGGAAATCACCCAGGGCGAGGTGGTTGTGAAGCGTCCGGAGATCGGCGGTTCATCAGCTGGCGACCTCATCAAGGAGCTTGACCTTGTCGGCTACATGTATGCCATCGGCAAGGAGAGAGTGATATCGTTTGATCCGGCGGAGACCTACTATGCCAAGAATACCTGCAACCTTCCTGCAGCCATCAAGCTGCCGGTGGTGGTGGATGAAAAGGGCAAGGGAACATCGAACAACGCGATGGCGAACATCGTCAAGTCTTTCGGTGATGCTCAGAGGCAGCGTCAGGAGATGACCGGACAGTATGAGCAGCTCCTTGACCTCATCGAGGAGACCGTTTCCTTCGCCGTGGATGTGGATACGCTGAACGAGGTGACCGTCAAGGTCCTCGGTTTCGAGCAGATATATGATTCACTCCTCAAGGCGCAGAGAGCCCTGCAGAAGAAGGCAAGGGAGCTGGGATGTACTTACAACCGAATTTCCAAGAGATATGAGCCAGCAGGTAAGATATAGGATATATCCGTCCCTGCTGGATAAGTTCCAGGCACTCCTCGATGTAGAGCAGACCGTCGAGGAGTTCTGGAATCTCGATGCAGAGGGCGAATATAAGGAGACTGCGGACGAGATGTCCGACAGGCTTGAGAGGGAGCTGCTGGATGCGGTCAATCGTGTTCCGCGTGAACCGATAGAGGCTGCGGACAAGGGCACATGCTTTAATGAGGTGATAGACTGCCTTATTTCGCATAGAAAGTGCGAGTATGAGGGTATGGATATCCAGAGCGGTGAGATAGCCGGAAATCGCGTGATAACCGCGAAACTGAACGGGTTTGAGTTCCACTACGATGTGGCATTGTGCAAGGAGGTGGCAGAGATCCTGAAGGGGGCTATCAGCCAGCACCGATGCGAGGCAGTGATTGACACGAGGTACGGAGATGTGGAGCTGTACGGCTATGCCGATGAGATAGTGGAAGATGCTGTGGTGGATATCAAGACCACATCGCGCTATGAGTTCGGAAAGTACGGCAAGGGCTGGCAGAGACATGTCTATCCTTACTGCCTTGTGGCGAGTGGTCAGATGAAGGCTGTAGCCGGATTCGAGTTCCTGGCCATCGTATGGAAGGGTGGCACATCTCGCACTCCGGTATTGTCCGGAACGATCAACGGTGAGTGGTACGATTACCATCATGACAAGTCAGAGGCTGCTGTCCGTCAGATATGCGAGAGGTTCATCGAGTGGCTTGAGGCACATCGTGAGCAGATTACTGACAGGAAGATTTTTGCGGAGGAATAGAGTATGGAAGTGAAGCTCGGATATATTGTCATCCTGCCTTGGATGCGTGAAGACTTGGACCTGAAGGGTAACGAGCTTCTTATCTATGCATTGATTCATGGATTCAGCCAAGAATCGCAGGGCTGCTTCTTCGGATCATTGGAGCACATCTGCCGAGCTTGTGGATGTTCAAGGGGTACAGTCATATCAACATTGAAATCATTATGCGGAAGGGGTCTGCTCCATAAGAGAGAACTGACAGAAAATAATGTAAAGATGTGCCAGTATTCTGCCCTTATGGGGGGTAGTGCAAAAATTGAACTACCCGTGCAGAAATTGGACGGGGGTAGTGCAAAAATTGAACGGGGGGGTAGTGCAGAAATTGCACCCCATAATAAATATATAGATAACAAATCTATAAAAAAGAGTGAAAGCACTCCCGCCCCATTCATCCTTCCTTTTTCTTCTGACAAGTTCCGCGAGACGTGGGAGGCGTTATGCGAGGAGAAGAACTGGAAGGGCAAGACGCGGAAGGCGCTCCAGCTCACGCTGAACAAGCTCGGAAGATATCATGAGGATTTTGCAATCGAGCTCATGGAGAAGACTATCGAGAGCGGATGGAAGGGATGCGTATTTTCCGACACCGATGCCAAGTACCAGGAGTGGAAGTCGGCAAGGCAGCAGAAGATTGACAACATGGTACCGAGGACAACTCCGGCGCAGAACAAGCCAAGGCAGCTCCCTGCGGACAACAACGTGGATGCGATGTATGCAAGGCTGAGGGCGCAGAAGGAAGCCGAGGAAAGGGAACTCCGCGAGCAGATCGAAAGATTCAGGAACGGACATGGTAACACTGACGGACAGGCAGGCCGTGAAGATGGCGGCGGTCTTTGAGAAGCTCCTGCGGTCCGCACCGGACAACAGGACATATAATGCCATCAGAGTACAGCTATTAACATTGAAAAAAAAGATAAGACGATGACAATCAACACAACAGGAAAGATTTATGAGCAAGGCCCGATCACTGAGGGCGTATCGCAGAGTGGAAGCGTATGGCAGAGGATGACGCTCGTTCTGGAGGTCACAGTAGGCCAGTATACGAAGAAGATGGCCTTTCAGGTCATGACGGGAAACGTCGTGGGCGTGATGGCTTTCAAGGTCGGCGACAAGGTGGAGGTCGGCTGGGACATCTCAAGCCGAGAGTACACGAACAAGGATGGCGTGAGGTCGTGGTTCACGCAGGCGGACCTTCGCAGCATCAAGGCAGCCGGAATGCCGGAGAATGTCCAGACCATCCCGTCGGCACCTATCCCGGAGGCAGGACCTGCACAGGATGATGACCTTCCGTTTGCAAACTAACATCAAGATATAACCATTAACACCAAGGAGGAAAAGATATGAGCTTTGAAAAGATAATCAAGGGCTACGTAGAGAAGTTCGCCCAGGGCGATGCGCAGTTCGCAGCCAAGTATGAAAAGTCAGGCAAGGACATCGATGGATGCTGCAGGTACATCAAGTCAGAGGCAAAGAAGCAGACGAAGAACGGATGTGCCGCCATCTCGGATGATGAGGTGTTCGGCTGGGCGGTCCACTATTTCGACGAGGGGCTGGCCGCTCCGAAGGATTCACCAAGAGCAGAGGTCAAGGTCGCGCCGACCGCAGAAACGCCGAAAAAGGCGGTTCCTGCGGCGAATCAGAAGCCGAAAGCCAAGAAGGGTAGCGATGATGGCCTGATGATGTCACTCTTTGATTTCGGGGAGGATGAGTAATGGCTAAGGGTGACATCAAGAGAAGGAGGGAGGTAGAGAGGCTGAGTGCCTCCCTCCCTCGTATGACCGAAGACCAGAGATGGGAAGCCGAGCAGAAGTGCGGTACCGCGTGGATAGGCGCAAGGATGGGATGGTGTGACGTGTGTGGCCGGGAGTTCGAGCATGAGCTGTGGGGCAGCAGGAAGAAGAGCACAGTATGTCCGAAGTGCGGAACGAAGGTGGCGCTGAAGAAATCGCCGAACAAGAAGCGTGAGAGTTCGATGTACTACTTCCACATCGTGACCGCGATAGAGGGTTGGCAGGTGGTCAGGACTTTTCACTGCCACAGGATAGCAAGGCGCGTCGAGAAGTTCGGTACCGAGATCTTGAGACCGTCGGAGGTGGAGTTCTACGTAACGGAGGTGTTTCAGAAGTTCATCAAGGAGAACACCGTGCCGATGGTCATTGGTCTTGGAACAAGAGGGATGAGCTATTATTCGGACCAGTGGAACTGGAACAGCGGATGGAAGCTGCGCACCGCAGGAGGTAGGGCGTACACCGTCTGGGGATGGGTGGCGAAGAAGCCGGAGATCCTTCCGGAACTGAAGAGGATGGGTCTTAAGCGCATGAGTGACGGATGCTCCCCATATGAGCAGATAGAGAAGGTGATGCACAATTGGCAGGCGGAAGTGCTGCTCAAGCACGGAGCGCAATCGCTCTTTGACCTTTACATAAGGGATTCCTGGAAGGTGACGAAGTATTGGCCGAGCGTACGAATAGCCCTGCGACACAAGTATGCTATACGCGATGCGGGCATGTGGGTTGATTATCTCCACCTGCTCAAGGAGGAGGGCAAGGACCTGCGAAACCCTCATTACATCTGCCCGGATAATCTGCGCAAGGCGCATGACGTGCAGCTTGAGGCTCGGGAGCGCAGGAGAGAGAAGGAGAGACGGGCAAGAGAGGAGGAGGAAGCCAGGAGATTGGCGGAGCAGCTTTCCGAGGATGGTAAGACCAACCTTGAGTATATAGCAAGGATGGGCAAGGTTCTGGGAGTGATGGTCAGAAGAGGCGATATCACTCTGCAGCCGATGCAGAGCATCAGAGACTTCTTCGAGGAGGGCAGCGCACTGCATCACTGCGTATTCAGAAACGGTTATTACAAACATGATCACTGCCTCATAATCGGCGCTAAGGTGCGTGGCAGGAGGACGGAGACGATCGAGCTGAACACGAAGGACTGGAGGGTTGTCCAGTGCAGGGGAACGCACAACCAGCCGAGCAGGCATCATGACAGGATATTGAGGGTTTTAAAGGATAATATGGACAAGTTTAGGAGGGCAACGGTATGACGGATGTATTGGTGATTTATGGCGGTAATTCGCGCAGTTCTCGCAAGGAAGACAGGGATTACCCGGTATTGGAGGAACTGCTGGAGCATCGCAGGCTTCGCATGGAGAGAGTGCCGAATGTAGGAGAGGGAATCAACCTCTTCATAGATAGGTACCATGTCTATTTTGATGTTAGGAAGGTCTACACCACGTTGGATGTGACATCGGATGAACATTATGAGAAGTACCGCATCTGGGCAGACAATGCGGAGATCATTGAAGAATTTAAAGTGAAGGAATAATGAGAAAGTTAAGGTTAAGCGTATGCAAGAAGTCCCACAAGTGTACCAGTTCCGATGGGGAGTGGGACAGGACTTGGGATGAGAGCTATGAGTACATCATCTACGATGAAGAGGGAATTGAGGTGACAGGATGGGATGGGTACCGTACTGAAGAGGCTGCGAGGAAGGCAGGAAAGGAAATGCTTAAAAGATTGGAGGAAAGGAAATGATAGGAGTTAATATAGTGATGGCTCTTGTGGCTGCTCTTGTGGGCTTTTGGCTCGGAATTTTAGCGGCAGACAAATAGATTCAACGGTTGTTTATAAAATGAAATAAGGATGGAAAAGATTGACAAAGAGATAAATTGGTGGGTAGTCAAGAAAGAAATAGAAATGTACGAAAAGAAGTTGGATGCCCTTAACGACATTTTGACCTATGGGGGTTATAAGATAACATTTGCCAAGAGTAATCGTGGTACAGCACACCCTAATGAGGTAGAAATTATAGCCAATACCGCCTATCCAGATATGGATATAGCACAAAGCATCATTACTCAAACAATAGTGATATACGAGCATAAACTTCGTGCTTTGCGTATGAGTTTAATGGCAATAGAAAACACAATGAAGTAATGGAAACTAAATTCAATTTCAAATCGCAGATATGCACAACAAGGGAGCAGTCAGAAAGGCTGATTGCTCTCGGTCTCAAGAAGGAGACTGCGGATATGGTGTGGAGATATAGCCACGCAATGAAAGGCATTCCGCAATATGACCTTATGGTGGAAGCATCGTGGTCGCAAGAGGTGATTGATGAGTATGTGAGATTTGGCACGAAGATAGGCTTATTCGATGGGTTGATGCACCCAGATGGGACTCCTGTCACACCGCTTGAGGCAAGGGCAGATGTGGTCAAGAACGACATCCCTGCTTGGAGTCTGCACAGGCTGATTGAGATGAGATTACAAGACCATTACTCTTGTGAATTTCATTTAAATGATGGCGAAGATGCTTATGATAAAGTAATTAACCTTATTGAATGGCAAATTAAGGAAGGGTATTTTAAAAAGGAGTATTTGGTATGAAAAGAGGTTACAAAATAGCAATAATAGCAATAATAGCAATAGTGTTTCTGATATTTTTGTACACATTGAGTTATTTCGGTTTAGCCCTTGAATATGGATATACATGGTTGAATGCTGTGGAAGCCTTAAAGAGTCTTGGCGTTAGCCTCGGTATAAGTGCTTTGGTTTTCATTATTGCTTTTCTTTCATGTAAATGGTTGGAGGAATAGGTATGAAGACAATTGTAATTCATGCTCCAGAAGAGAGTATTGTAATGATTTGCAACTCCCTCAAATCTATAAGGGAAATATTGGAAGAGGAGGCTTTGAACTGTAATAGCACCCCGTTATACAGAGCAAAGCATATGCTTGATGATGTGACTGACGAACTGGACTTATTAATTGATGAGGAGAAATAACTTATGAGCATAATAGACAAGGCAAACGAGTATATCGGACATCCAAGAGAAGTGGATGAGGGATATGAGGTATCAATGCGAAGAACTGCATACGCACAAGGCTGTCAGGATATGATTGATGAGTTTGTGGCAAAATTGCAAAAGTTGAAATGTGGCTATGAACATGACTTGGATGCCGAGCCGAGAGTGTACGAAATAGATATTCAACTATGTGCAAAGATTTCGTTAATAGAGAGACTTATTCTTGATTTAAAGGAGGAATAGTATGACACTTATAACAATCAGCATTATTGCATCAACTGCAATATACTTGGCGTATAACGCCATTTGTTTGGCCTTATTCGGCATTCCTCATTCGCTGAGCATGACATATTACCTGTGGAAAGAAGAGACCGGCAGAGGCTGGTATTTCAGCCTTATGATGTATGTCGTGGTTGCGTCGATGATGCCGGCATGGATAACGATGTCCGAGGGTTCGGACTTCCAGTTCTTGGCTTTCCTTGCACCAGCAGCAATCGCATTCGTAGGCACTGCTCCGAGATTCAAGGATACCGACCTTGAGAATCATGTACACATGACATCGGCATATCTCGCAGCAGCATTCGCTCTTGCGTGGGTGGCATTGGTCACTCCGTATTGGTGGGTGATACCGATATGGCTCTGCAGTATGGCTTGCCTCGCAGTCCTCACAAGCTCATGCAAGACAGCCCTTGTCTACTGGCTTGAGACCATCGCATTCGGAGCGACATTCACGGCAACGATAATTTACAGCTTATGAAAGGTTCGGATTGGATAAAGGTCAGCGACAGGCTGCCGGAGGTGAATCCCTTGTGGGAGGAGTGGAACCTCTGCCGGGTGTATTACGGTGGGAGTTATCTCCTGGAAGTATTGAGATGGAGTGGTTGCGGATGGTACAATCAGGGTGGGGAAAGGGTGGATCAGTATGCAACCTTCAGGGTAGTGCACTGGATGCCGATAGGATTGCCGGAGGCGTACTGATATGGGAAGAGCAAAGTATCAATGGGGAGCGACGCAGTACCTTGCGTCATTCGCTCCCTACGAGTCCAGGAGGTATGACGAGAGGTTCCCGTGGAGATCACTCGCTGCCATAGCTTCAAGGATGGGGAAAAGATATGGGGTGCTGTTCAGCTTCAGGACAGCGAAGGACGGAACAAGAATAATAATCAGAGAGATATGATGTATCACATGGACTGCGGGTTCTACAAGGAGGGAGGATGGTGCCGGCAGAAAGGAAAGACCGTCTGCGCACTCGGAGAAGCCTGCACGGAGAGGTCGGACAAGGCACCGAAGCCGAAGGTCAAGGAGCCGGACACCGAGAAGGTCTGCCACAAGTGCGGAAAGGTGCTGCCGATAGAGAGCTTCGCAATCAACAACAGGAGCAGCGACGGAAGGCAGTCATACTGCCGCGAATGCAGCGCAAAGGCATACGAGGCATGGAGGCGAAAGCATCCGAAGAAGAAATACAAGAAACGCAAGCAGAATGAGGATGATGAGTAAGCCGGACATAATCATAGGCATCGATCCCGATGTGAACAAGTCGGGAGTGGCACAGCTCACAGTGGCGGGGCGCGAGATGGGGGTGTTCTCCCTCTCGTTCCCGGAACTCCTTGACTATCTCCGGAGCATGAGGCAGAGGGAAATGGCGGAAGGGAGCAGGGTTCTGGTGGTGGTAGAGGCAAGCTGGAGGATATCGACGAACTGGCATATCAAGCGCAACGACAACGCAAGGACTGTGGCATCGAAGGGAAAGGATGCCGGAAGGTGCCATGAGGTGGGGCGCAAGATAGTGGAGTGTGCGAGGCATTATGGTCTTGAGGTCACCGAGCAGCTTCCTCTGAAGAAGATATGGAAGGGGAAGGATGGGAAGATCACCGATGAGGAAATCAAGGTGTTCATGCCGATAAAGGGCAGGACGAATCAGGAGGAAAGGGATGCAGCCCTGCTGGCGTGGAACGAGGCAGGATTCCCGATAAGGATAAGGACTACTAAAAACAGATAGATATGGAGTTAAATGAAAAGTATTGTGGAGGATTAACTCTCAATCAGTATCAGCAGCAGGCGATGAGCACCTGCATGGAGTCGTGCGACAACTACACGTACATGATGAACAACCTTGTGGCCGAAGTGGGAGAGTTCTCCGGCAAGATTGCCAAGCTGGTGCGCAAGGGTAAGGTAGAGATAATGGAGGGTGACCTCTATCCGGTCATGAGCTTCGCGGAGTGGACCTATTCAAGCGGCGAGCTTATGAAGGAGGCAGGGGATATCCTGTGGCAGCTTTCAGGGCTGTGCCATGTCATGGGGTGGAAGCTGGAGGATGTGGCGCAGCAGAACCTTGAGAAGCTGGCGTCGCGCAAGGAAAGAGGCATGATAGACGGTAACGGAGATAACAGGTAACTATGAGAATATTTCGCAGAAGATGCAGGGCATACGATGCCTATAACCGGTATATCGGCAAGGATGTTGTCATATACTTCGAGGACTTGAGGAAGGAAAGCCGGACGCTGTTCGGCAGGATCGTCGCCATTGAGGCGAACGTCATTCACCTCACGAATCCGTAGACGGGGTGGTGTGGCTGCATCGACTGCGATACATGCAGGATAGGCCAGATCTCCATGCAGGAGGGCTGGAGAATCAATTAACGGAGCAAGAGTATGATACAGGTAAGCGAGGCGGAGTTCATCCGCAATGAACGGGAAAGGCTTGACGGCCTGGCGCAGATGATCCGAGAGTGCGGAATCACTGTCTATGAGATTGCGCATGGTTCGCGCGTAAAGTACGACACGATACTCCGTGCATTGAGGAAGCAGCCCATCCGTTCGGAGACGGAGGCGAGGATAAGACATTACATTAAAATCAAGAACAATGGGCAAGTATAAGGACTATGTCTGCGAGGTGTGCGGTCGTGTGTTCCAGAGTAACAAGGTCGCGGATCGCATCGCAGGCGCAATCGTTGACCTGGCGTACAAGAAGAACGAGAATCCCAAGATTGCAGTGGAAGTGCTGCTCGGACATGGCGGATGTACAATCATCATTGAATCAAGCGAGATTTTCTCTCGCCAAGAGGTTCGCCCAATAGTGGAGCGCATCGCAGGTAAGATGGAAATATATTTCACATCTGTTCCACAAGACCGCCACCTTGCAGGAAATCAAGAAAAGCAGGTGCGATGTGGTGATAACGGAATCTTCAAGGGTGTTCCGTTGACCGCAGAGGAGAAGACGCTCGCAGAGGTGGCAAGCACCATCTACAAGGCGTATCCGTACGACGGCAAGTATATCCTTGACGGCAACCGCCTCATCATCTGCCAGAGCCACGCGAAAACCGAGGAGCTGGCGAAGTCCTATCCGGGCGCGATCATCAACCCTCTCGGAGACTGGACAGGCGGTCCAGATGTGGATGCGGGTGCGACAAATCGCAAGCTCGGAAGCGACATGGCGCAGAGTGTGATGGGTGGCGGTCTGCATGGCAAGGACTTGAGCAAGGCCGATGTGTCGGTCAATATCTATGCGTTCCTCAAGGCACAGGCAACCGGAGAGGTTCAGCAGTTCTGCTGTGCTATCGGTGACGATACGATAGACGGCCGTCCATACGCGGAAATCGTGGAGATCGCACGCGAGTATATACAATCCCTCGGTGGCTTCGAGAAGTTCGCTGAATGGGGCTTATATTAGGCTTTCTGCCCCTGTGGGAGTGACATCCTGCAGGGGTGCAAATTCAAAACAAAGGTTATGAGCAGACAACGCGACAACAAGGGCAGATTCGTGAAGGGGTGCGAGAAGGCTCCGCACCTCAAGGACTTCACCAGCGAGACAGGAAGGGCAGCAGGTTTGGCATCCGGAGAGGCGAGACGCAGAAGGAAGCTGCTGCGTGAGACACTTATCGAGGAGCTGGAGAAGGAGACGGCCAAGGGTTCGGGAGTGACCAAGCAGGAAGCCATTGTGGCGGCAGTGGTGAAGAACACCTTTGAAAAGCCCTCGGCTAAGGCTCTGAAGATATTGACCGAGATACTCGGAGAGATGGAGATAAACGTCAATGTCAATCAGGCGGAAAAGCCGAAGATAGTATTTGAAGGTAGCGAGGAGGATGAGTAGCAGTCAGGTAGCATACAACACCAAGTACAAGCCGTTGTTCCGCAAGGCGAAGACGAGGTACAAGATAGTGACGGGTGGCCGTGGATCGGGCAAGTCTTTCGCCATCTCGTCCGCGCTGGTGTGTGATACCTACAACGATGATTTCAACACGCTGTTCACCCGTTATACGATGGTGGCGGCGCATGACTCCATCATACCTGAGTTCATGGACAAGGTGTCGCTCTTCCAGTCGGACAATGATTTCCATCCGACAAGGACGGAGGTGCTGAACAAGGTAAGCGGTGGCGGCATCCTCTTTCGAGGTCTGGTGGTCAGCTCCAAGAATCAGGTGGCGAGGCTCAAGTCCATCGCGAAGGTCAAGCGGTTCATCATCGACGAGGCCCAGGAGCTGACGGATGAGGACCTGTTCAACACCATCGACTTCTCCATCCGTACCAAGGAGGTGGACAACGAGATATGGCTGATATGGAATCCGCCGAGGGACAAGCATCACTGGATATACCGCCGCTTCTTCGTGGAGGCGGGAGTGGATATCAGGCATAACGGCATCGTGGGGGATGTGGAGTATATCTACACTACCTATCTGGACAACATCCGCAACCTTGACGGCACCTTCATCGCACAGGCGGAGAAGATGAGGGAGAAGGACCCGGACAAGTATGAAAATGTCTTCCTCGGCATTCCGGTAGGATTCAAGGAGGGACAGATCTACCGATGGACCGCGATGCCGGAGAACGAATGGGAACCGACACGGCAGACGCTCTGCTATGGTGTGGACTGGGGATATACGAATGACCAGACGGCAGTGGTGCGCGTGGACTATGACTACGATATCAAGACGGTGTATCTCAAGGAGGTGATGTATGAGAGGGAGATGCAGCCGAGGGATGTGGCCAAGGCAGTCAAGACGGATATGGAGGAATGCAGGTGCGGCCATTCGGTGCTCATCTACTGCGATCCGGCAAGACCGGAGCACATCGCAGAACTGCGAAGGCACAACCTCAATGCGTGCAAGGCCGTGAACAAGAACAAGGCGGGACGTATCAACTACCTCCAGGGATTCACTGTCTTCTACGACGGAGAAAACATCGGCCACGAGGCGGACAACTACTCGTTCAAGCCTCATCCGCAGGACAGGACGCAGTTCACGAACGAGCCGGAGGATGGCAACGACCACTGCTTTGTCGCGGACACAATTATAACCACGAGGGACGGGGGCAAGAGGATTGCAGACATAGTGATAGGTGCTGAAGTGCTAACATCCGAAGGGTGGCGCAAAGTGCTGAAAGTGTGGGATAACGGGGAGAAAGAAGTTTTGCTTATGTCGTTGAATTTTGGTAAATTTAAGGTGCTAACCGAAGCGACACCAGATCACTTATTTAAAACCGACAAAGGATGGAAGCAATTACAATTACTACGAAAGACGGACAGGTTGTTCCTGCATTCAGGTTCAATGGGCGAGTTTACAGGAAACACGCCGGAGGAAAGTACTACACGACGGGCAGACGGAAATTGCACCGCGACGTGTGGGAATACTTTAACGGCCCTATCCCGCAAGGTTACCAGATTCATCACAAGGATTTTGACACTGACAATAACAGCGTTGATAACTTGGTGTGCGTGTCTATTAAAGAACATCACAAGATACACAAGGAGCACGATCAGGAGAACGGAACGGCTGAAAGGAAACGCCAGCATTTCCACGACATACGACCGCTCGCTTCCGATTGGCATAGAAGCGAAGAAGGACGGGAGTGGCACAGACAGCACGCAAGAAAGCAAGAGCGCAAAGATATTAAGATGGTGTGCGTTGTATGTGGAAAGGAATACACAACAAAGAACCCGTCATCGAAGTATTGTTCTAACCGATGCAATGCCAAAAGCAGAAGGCAAAGCGGTATTGACAACGAAACAAGAATCTGCGCAGTATGCGGGCAGCCGTTTGAAGCAAACAAGTACGGCAAGCAACAATATTGCAGTGTGTCTTGCGGTTCAAAGCATAGACGTTCTCTCTCAAAGAAAGGCAAGGGTGTATGATTTGACGGTGGAAGGCTGCCATGAGTTTTTTGCGAATGGCGTGCTTGTTCATAATTGCATGGATGCGGCCAATTACGGTGCGGTAACCCATCTGAGAAGGCTCGGAATCGTGAATGATGACGATGTTAGATAAGTTGGATATATCGTAAGGGAACAACAAGGCGCAAAACGGCATATATTACGGCAAAATTCAAGGGATTATGTTTGGGATAAAGATTGTATCAGAGAAGGAATACGAGGGGCTCAGAACGGAAATAAAGGGCTTCTATGATTCCATGAACGAAGTGAACGAATACTTCAAGGCGATTGAGACGAGCATGAGGGGACGCAAGCTCCCTCCGTTGACACCGATAACCAGGACGCAGATACGCACTGCCTACGAGACGGGCGGTGCGGTAATGGGAGTGGTCAACTACATCGCGGACAACGTGGGTGAGGTGGCGCAGTACCTGGAGCTGCAGGACAAGAAGGGTGACTACATCGAGAATCACTGGGTGCTTGACCTGCTCCGCCATCCGAATGACCGATTCAACCTCAGAAGATTCGCTACGGCGTGGGCGGTGAACAAGCTGCTGTTCGGCGATGCGTGGGTGTATGCTCCGAGTGCGATAGGAAAGAATCTCGGCAAGGTGTCGGAGATGTATGTCATCCCGTCATGGCGCATAGAGACCAACAGTGACGGAAAGATAGAACCGCTCAAGGGTATCGGTCTGGTCGGGACGAGGACGGGAGAGATCAAGATGGAGGACGTGTTCGAGAGCTTCGATTATAACCTTGACGACACGTCGTTCTTCGGTACATCCAAGATCGTTGCGTCTGCCCTTTATCTTGATGTGATGACCAAGGGCATGCAGAGGGAGAGCCAGTCGCTGGACAACGGTGGTGTGGCGAACCTCATCACTCCGAAGGGGGACGAGGCGGGTGTGATGCCTGAGCATGCCGATGCTCTGGAGAGCAGGGTGAACGGCAAGAGGAACATCAACCGCAATCTTGCGCTCCGTATGCCTGTGGAAGTGCATCAGCTCGGTAACGCTCCGGTGGATCTCTCCATACTGGAGACACACAAGGAGGGAGTCACTGCCCTCTGCTTCGTGTTCAAGGTGCCGGTAGACCTCTACTACGGTCAGGCGAAGTATGAGAATGCCAAGGAGGCGAAGAAGACCATCTACGAGCAGAATGCCATTCCTCTGGCAAATGAGTTCGCGGAGGACCTTATCACATTCCTCGCGAAGAAGGACAGGAGCCTTGCCGGATACAGGCTGACGGTGAACACCGACCGCATCGACGTGCTCAAGGAGAAGGCAAGCGATGTGCTGCAGAACCTCAATCTCGCGTACTGCTCGCTGAACGAGAGGCGTGAGGCTATCGGATATGAGCGCATCGAGGAGGATTACGCGAATAAACCGATTATTCCGATGGGAGTGCAGTTCGGTGAGGGATTGGAGTATGACATCGATGAAAACCTCTAATTCGGGCAGGAAATGGCGAAGAAGAGGCGAATAACGACCGCCGAGAGACGGCATATGGATTACCTCCGCAAGAAGGGGCTTGCAGTCGGCAGGGTGTATGAGGACAAGCTGCAGAAGGCAAGGCGTGCGGAGGTGAAGCGTGTGCTCCTGATGTGCCGTGACTTCAATGATCCCCAGCAGTGGGAGGATGTCATCCGTCTGCACCTTGACGAGTCCGGCTACTACTACGACTGGATGAAGGGACTGTATCTGAACGCGGGACTGCCGAGGGCGAAGTCCATCACGCGTGACCTCAGCAGGAGCAAGGCGGAGGACCCGTCGGGAATGTGGGAGGATGAGCTGGCGAGGTATGCCCGGCAGAGGGCAGGAGAGAACATCGTGGTCGTGGAGGGCACGCTCAAGGACGAGCTTGTGAGGCTTATCCGCAAGAGGCTGGATGTGGATGATGTGGTGGGAGTGGAGAAGCTCACGCAGCAGGTGTTCAAGGACTACGGCAATCTTGCCGAGTGGATGGTCAGGAGGATTGCCCAGACGGAGACGATGATAGGCATGGCTCATGCCGGTGCTGTGGCAGCCGATACCCTCGATGTGGGGTTCACGAAGCAGTGGTGTTGTGCTCATATACGCACAAGGGAGAGCCATCTGGAAATGGAGAAAGTTCCGCCCATTGATAAAGATGATTTCTTTGAAGTCGGACCTGAAAGGGCAAGGATGTTATTCCCTCATGATGATTCCTTCGGAGCTCCTGCAGGGGAGATAATCAACTGCGCCTGTGACGTGATAAGAAGACCGAAATAAATACCATAATAGACCTCTTAACTTTAAGTTTCTGTTACCGCACGGCTGTGAAGTCCTGCGGTTTTTTCTTTGGAATGTATCCAACACGTTATACAAATATGACAACACGCAGTGATGCGTGTTATTTTTGTTTCAAACGGTTGAAGTTATGGAATATAAGAGCAACAAAGACAAGCAGATGCAGAGCAAGGCGACCCTTGCCAGCATCGAGTACAAGGAGGATGGACAGAGTTCAGACGTCCTCCATATCAAGGCGTATGCGCTTGCCTTCGGAAATGTGGACTCCTGGGGCGACATCATCGCAGAGGGTGCGGTGGATGCGTTCCTCAAGTCGGAGGACTTCGGAAGGATGGCCCTTTGCTATCAGCACGACACACGCGAGGTCATCGGAGTGATCACCGGAGCGGGAGTGGATGAGAAGGGAATGTGGATTGAGGCGGACGTGCTTCCTACCACTACCGGAAAGGATGTGCAGACGCTTATCAGGGCAGGAGCAATCAAGGAGTTCAGCATCGGTTACTTCGCGGACGAGTACCACTACGAGAAGCGTGACGGATACATGACCGAAATCCGCATCCTTGATGCCATCACCATCGTGGAGGTCAGCCCGGTGACAAGAGCAGCGAATGACAAGGCGACACTGATTGACGCAAAGAGAGATAATTCAACTAACCCTATAAAACAGGATATTATGCCAGAAAAGGACATCATGGAGCTGAAGCAGTCGCTTGAGACTGCCCAGCAGGAGGCTAAGGCTGCCAAGGATGCAGCTGACGCGACAAAGAAGGCGCTCGAGACAGCTCAGAACGAGCTCAAGGAGGCCAAGGAGGCTGCCGAGAAGCAGTCACAGGAAATCAACAACCTTGACGAGAGCATCAAGGCTCAGCAGCAGACAATCGAGGGTCTTCGCAAGATGATCAACGAGGCTCCGAAGACTTACCGCAAGGCTATGCGTGAGGCTCTGGAGAGCAAGAAGGATGAGATCGCGGCGTTCATCAAGGACGGCAAGGGCTCTTTCACAGTGGAGTTCAAGCTCGCGACTACATCACTCACTCCGGCTGCGACCAATCACATCGCTTACGCAGCGCAGCAGGACCCTACAATCCACGCGGTACCTCTCCTCGGTAACGCATTCCTTCTCGCGTTCGGTACCAAGGCACTCGATGCTGCACGTCTCTCTTGGATTGAGGCTTCGACTACCAAGAACGTAGGCTACGTGGAGGAGCTTGCGGAGAACACCAACAAGAGCGAGGTTACATTCATCGAGAAGCAGAGACGTGCTGCGAAGATCGCTACCTTCATGGAGATCTCTTCAGAGGTGGAGAACTGGTTTGAGGCACTCTACGACTTCTGCGTGAACGAGGGTGAGAACATCATCATGAATGACCTTGACACCAAGGTATGGAACGGTGACGGTTCTGACGCGACTAACCCTACACGCATCTACGGAATCAAGGGCGCGGCTACAGCCTTCGCAAAGCTCGGCGTATATGACAACCCTACTGACGCGGACATCATCCTTGATGCTGTGGCTCAGATCAAGAAGGCGAAGTTCGCTGCGAACGTGGCAATCGTGTCATACGCGACTGAGGCTGCCCTCAAGGGTATCAAGGATGCGTCAGGCAACTACATCTACGATGCTGTACGCAACGCCATCGGCCAGGTGACAATCATCCCTACCGACGTTCTCGGTGACAAGGAGATGCTCATCGCCGACACTCGCTGCGTGGAGATCTTCCTCGCCAACTTCTACGAGCTTGAGTTCTCTCGCAAGGCATCGCACGATGCATGGAGGGTGGACTTCCGCCGTCGCGGTCAGGTGAAGGTGACTACACCGAAGGCGAAGGGTCTCATCTACGTGGCTGACAAGGGTACGACTCTCGCTGCCATCGCTAAGCAGTAACGGTCATGGCAGGCAAGGCAAAGACAAAGGTCGAGAATGACGGCTTCATCACCTACGTTGTGGTGAAGCCTCATGACGGCCTGAAGGAAGGCTGCGAGATTGTCCGCAAGGCAGGCAACCGACTCGCGGAGTACTGCGTTGAGCTGGGCTTGTGGAAGGTCAAACCAACTGAACAGACAAAGGAGGAATAAAGATGCTGAGACTTGAAGTCATAGAGATGGCGGAGCCGTCACAGGATGCGCTGGATGCCGTTGCCCGTTATGCTGCGGTGTCGGACGAGGGGCAGAAGGGCATACTTGCCGGACTGCTCAAGCGTGCGTTTGACGTAGTGCAGAGATATGCCGATGTCGCCCTGCTTGCAGGCAGGTACCGCATATGCGCGGAGGAGCAGCCGGGCATTGTGAATGTGTACATGGGCGGAAAGGCAGAGTCCGTAACGGATAGTGACGGGATGGCGGTGTCCTTCAATCAGAGGGGCTGCAAGGTGTATGTCGGAACCGACGGTTGCTGTGAGGTGGTGTTCGCTACCGAGGTGGCCGAGGCTGACTATGCCCGTCTGCTTCCGGTGGTGATGCGATACGCTACGGCGCTCTATGACGGCAAGGAAGGCCGTGAACTCAAGTCTATACTGGGGGAGTGTCTATGATGAGGGAAGGAAAGGGCGCACGCAGGTACAACACTCTTGTGACGCTCACATATTCGGAAAGGGTGGTGGACGAGTTCGGACACGCCTCGTATGCCGATCCGGTGGATGTTGCCGACGTGTATGCGGGTGTGGCGAGGATGTCTGCATCCAAGACGATGATGACCTTCCAGCAGGCGGATGTCATCGGCCTTGAGATAGAGCTTCGTGAGCCCAATGTCGCATTCAACGGACTGCGGTATGACGGCCACGATGTTCACTTCGCAGAGCCGGAACCGATGGAACGCGGTCGCATCCTCCGCATCAACGGATGGTATCAGGCAGACAGGTAGGAGGACTTGGTATGGAGGTGAAGATTGAAGGACTGAGAGGATTGCATGCTGCTCTTGAGAGGGCTGCGCGTAACGGTGGTGCAGGTGCCGAGAAGGGTCTGCAGAAGGTCGGTCTGGATATCGTTGCCGAGGCGAAGAACAACCTCAATCATAACAAGACCAATAACACCGGAGTCCTTCGTTCAAGCGGAAAGGTGCAGAAGGCCGATGGCGGTATAGATGCGGGATTCTTCAGCGAGGGTTCATCCGATGGATACGCTGCTGCGGTGGAGTATGGAAGAGGACCTACGAAGAAGAAGGGAGAGATTCCTCTCCGCACAACCCTCAAGGCTTGGGTGCAGCGCAAGCTCGGAGTGCCTTACGGCAAGGAACTTGACAGCGCGACCTATCTCATAGCGAGGAAGATCCACCGGAAGGGAACGAAGGCACAGCCGTTCTTCACTCCGGCCGTCCAGAAGTATGAGGACAAGGTGGATGATATGGTCAGTAAAAGCGTAGAGGAGGAAATGCGATGATGAGATACAGAAGCGCACAGGCGACAATCTACAAGATGCTGCGTGAGAAGCTGGTCCGCAAGGGTATTCCGATAGGGGAGACAGCAGGTTATCCGAGGGTGGAGATACATTCATTCACGGAGAATGCGCCCCTGGACAAGGATGGCCGTCTGCGGTCGCTCTCAGTGATCGTGGAGAGCATGAGCACGAAGAGCTACGGCACTGCGGTGACCATGAACGGGGAGAACCTCGCGAGGGTGATTACCGATGAGCCGGTGACCTTCGATGGATTCACGGTCCTTGCGGTCATTCCCGACCAGCTTACCGAGCTCACCGAGACGCTTGAGACGCAGGATATTCTTTACAGACAATTACAACGAATAAACATTACCATATGGCAGAATTAGGAAACACACGAAGGGTCTACATTGTGACCGGAGAGGGCTCGTCTTACAGCGTTTTGAAGGGCGAGCAGACTAACAGCGTGAACCGCTCGGCGGAGTCAATCGACATCAGTGACAAGGATACCGGAGCATGGGGAAGCACCATGCCGGGCAAGAAGTCCTTTACTCTTGATGTGACTGTCTATGCTGACAACACCGACACGAACCAGAAGACCATCCTCAAGGCGTTCTATCAGGATCAGACCGTCAGGGTGTTCATCGGCAAGATGAGCGAGGGCAACACTCCTGCAGAGGGTGAGGTGTTCGACGCTGTGATCACAAGCATCAGCGATACCAACGATGCCGGAGCGGTTGCGACAAGAGCGATGTCTCTTGCAAGCAAGGGAGCTCCTACATTGTATCCGGAGATCTAAGGATGGTACAGGTGCTTCACATGATTACGCTGAAGGGAGGGGAGCAGGTGGAACTGCTTGCGACCCCTGCCCTTTTTGATATCGCAGCCAAGAGAGGGCTGGCGATAGAGGCGGACTCCGATAATGCAGCGGAGGTCTATACTGCATACACCAAGCTGATATACCTCGCTGCTATCAATGCGTGGGAGGTTAGAAGATATGATGCCCCGCAGATGGGGGAATTCCCTTATAAGCTCATGGACTTCGTGGAATGGGCGACCAATGAGCCGGGCAAGTTCGTGGATGCGATGGAATTCGCTCTTGTCGCGCTCACGGGAAAGGGATTGAAGGATTACGCTACCGAGGGGGCGAAACCCTCGGAAAAGGGCCAAGAAACGCCGGATACGGGCGATGCGGAAGTAAAAAAAAAGTCCGCGTCTGGATGGATTATGCGCCTGTTCAGGCGTTCCTCGTAGGACGGTGCGGAAAGACGCTGCGTGAGGCTGCGATGACGTCGGAGGAGGAGTACAGGCTACTCCGTGACGGATACGAGGCACGCGAGCGTGAGGAATGGGAGAAGATGAGGTGGAGGGTGTACATGGAATGGTCCATATCTCCGAACCTCAAGAAGCGGCCTCGGACACCGCAGGATGTCATCCGATTCCCTTGGGAGGCGGAGAGAAGTGCGGCAATCGGTAACATCGAGCCTCTGACTGAAATGGAGATTCAGGAGATAGGCAAGATTTTCGGAATAGATAGAAAAAACATCATCAATGGGCAAGATCAGTGACATATGGGTAAGGCTCGGCCTTAAGAAGCAGGAGTATGACAAGGGCATGGACGATGCTGCCAAGAAGGCGGAGAAAACCGGAGGCAGGATGTCCAAGATGCTGGGAGCAGCCAAGGCAGGATGGGCAGCCGTAGGTGCTGCGGTAATCGCGTTCGGCCACGAGATGATTCAGGCGACCAACAGGGTCGGCGATGCATGGAGCCACACCATGGCGCAGATACGTGGCGGATGGCATTCAATGCTCGCGGACATATCGAACTACAAGCCGGATTTCTCCAGCTTCAGCAACTTCTTCAAGAATGAGTTTGCGTGGATACGCAGGCTCTTCGGCAACGCCAAGGAGGCGGGAGATGCTGCAAAGGAGATGTCGGAGGCGTTTGATAAGGAGTTCGAGCTGGTCAACAGCGTAAGGCTGCAGAAGGAGCTCATCAGCGGCGAGCTCAATGAGCTGTATATCAGGATGCGCGACACGACGCTCTCTGCGCAGGACAGGCAGGCGGCGGCAGACCGATACAAGGCCCTCCTCCAGCCTCTGGCCAATGCGGAGATTGCAATCTATACGGAGATGATGCAGAAGGCGTCGGAGGCATGGCAGGCCGGTTCGGATGGCATGCTCTCAAGGGCGTACAGCATGCAGGAGATGCTGGACTTCTTCTCCACTTATGGTACCGATGCGGCAGGAGCTGCAGCCAAGTACCCGGAGCTCATGAAGGTATATGAGAACCGTAAGGGCGACAAGGCGAATCAGGTGATCTTTGACACTGCGACCAAGCTGGCAGCAGCGCAGAATGAGATGTCGCGTGTGGACAAGGAGATGGCAAGGACATACCTGTCCATCAAGAAGTCCGTCGAAAGTATGTATAACATCGGCGGTGACACTACCGAGACGATACTTGTCCAGACAATGAAGGAACTCAAGGATACGGTTGCCGAAGAGGTGGCTGAGGTCAACAAGGAGTTCAAGGAGCTGGGAGATGTGGAGCCGGAGATAGACATGGCTTCCATCGATGCCATCACCGAGGCGTTTGTCCTCAAGCTCAAGGACAGTGCCATGAGGATGAGGACTGGTCTGCAGGAGAACGGCGGTCCTGCAGGATTCCGATTCTCGCTGCCGGAGATGGATACCACGTCTTTGGAGAACGGACTTGCAGAGGTGCGCAGGCTGATAGGCGAGTATGACAGTATCCTCAATCAGATTCAGAACGGAGACATCGTTCTCCCTGCCGTGGATGTGTCAGCCCTTGAGGCGAGCCTTGCGGAGCTCCTGCAGGTAGAGGAGGACTTCCAGAAACGTCTTGATCTCATATTGGATATGAGCAGGATGACGGCGGATGCCATCGTGTCTTCCGTAGCCAACGGGCTGCAGGCTCTCATGGATGTGGCTGCAGGCGTGGAAGGCGCGGACATGAAGAGTGCGCTTGCTGCCTTTATTGCGCCTTTTGGTGACACAATGAAGCAGATGGGTGCGATGATCATGGCCGAAGGTCTTGCGATGATGGCATTCAAGAAGTCGTTTTCCACTCCAGAGGCAGCCGTAGCAGCCGGAGCGGCACTCATGGCCATCGGCTCGGCGGTGTCGGCAGGATTGCAGAGGCTGACGGCAAATCCGGCAGGAGGAGGAACGGCGGCATCGTATGGAGGTTCAGGCTCCTACGGATCGACGGAACTCACCAATTACGAGAGCACAATCACGGTGGAAGTGGTCGGAAGGCTCACAGGAAGCGACATCCTCATAGCAGGAAAGAAGACACAGGACAAGTGGAATAGATAGGAAACGATATGGCACACGTACTCAAATACTACAAGGAGCTGACAAACAAGGATGGAAGCGTCACCCGTCTGGAGATACACCGCGACAACTCGGATAGCTTGGCGTGGATTGCCAAGGAGATAGGACCAGTCCTTCAGCAGCTCTCGCTGAATCTCCAGGGAGATACCGAGGATATCGATGCCCCTATCGTCAAGACGTCGCTGAACATGACCTTTGTGGATGCTCCGGATCATGCTCAGGCGAGTGCGAGGAAGTGCGGAGACTGGGATGAGTTCTACACCTCTGACAGCACGAAGTGGATGATTGTCCTCAAGGCCAAGAGGTCGGGCGCATCTTCATTCTCAACTTTGTGGAGTGGTTATCTCACTCCGGATTCATACAGCGAGCAGTTGCGTTATCGCGGAAGCGTAACCTTCGTGGCACGCGACAACATCGGACATATGCAGGACTTCCCTTTCGATGCGGAGGGTGATGCTGACGGCATGATAAGCCTTTATGAGCTGGTGCAGGCTGCATGGGCGAAGATTGAGAGTCCGATGGAGCTTTTATGGAGGGCAAGCGAATGGCTGGAGACAGGCGGCGTGGAAGCCTTCAACACGATAATGAACGTGTCAGCCTTTGAGGGAATGAACTGGTATGAGGCGGTGGAGAAGGCTCTCTACTCCTATGGCGCGGTACTGCGTTATATCGGAGGAAATGAGGTGATGGTTACAACTCTCCGTTATCTTCCTTCCTATGGTGGTAACATTGACAGTCTGCAGCGCATTGAGCCTGTATTCGTTACCGGAGCGCAGAGGGAGCTCATCCCTGCAGTGCGCAGGATTGAGGAGTCTGCTGACTACGAGATTGAGGATATGATTGCCAAGCCTGTGCAGGTTGACGAGTTCACCGGAGAGACGCAGAAGTTCCAGATTCAGGGTAACTCGGTGGACTTCGACGGCGTGGCATGGCCGATATCGCAGAAGGAGAGCGGACAAGGATGGTGCAACCCGGATCTCTCGCTGTTCTTCAACCCATCGGCATATGACTTCGCGAGCGAGCAGGGCGAGGATGCGAACAGCATGTTCATAGCCTGCAACCTATACCAGCTGGAATCTTTGTTCAGCGCACATTACGCTGAGTATTCAAGGTACATGCTGCCGAAGGATGTGACATGGCGCATGAGGGTTGGCGCTCCGTACAGGATAGCGAATGCGACGCTTTACCCGTCGAAATTCATGGTGCAGGAATGCTCGGTGGTGGTATCCGTAGAACAGGAAGGTGTAACGCATTATCTGCAGCAGAGTGGCGAATGGGGTGAGACCAAGGCGAGGATAAAGACAAGCCTTGAGGGAACGGAGTTCTATCTCAATATCCCGGTCTCTGCCGTATTCACAAGCGGGAAGGTGCTTCTCAAGGTTCAGGTGCATCAGATTCTCACCACCAAGGAGGATGATAAGAATGTTCCGTATCCTGCGCTGGTGGTGCCGGTGTATATGACAAGCATCAATGCATCGTATGCGTTATGCAAGAGAAATAATTTCAATACCAATTATAGCGAGAGGAATAATGTGATTCTCTCGCGTGACCCGGAGCTTGCGCCTGCGCTGAATGAGGTGCCGTTTCCGGAGATTATCAGGAACGGAATCTTCTACCGCAGTGGTGGTGTCATCCTCCCTGCGAAGAAGTGGTCATGGAACGGTTCGCAGGAGCAGCATCTTGCGTTGTATAACCATCTGCAGCTCCTCTGCTATCATGCCAAGCCGTTCAATGTCATCACCGGAGCGATAGTGAATGCAGACCTTACGCGCGTCAATGTCATCTACGAATGGCATGGTGCGGAGCATATCCTCATCAGCGGATCGTATGACTACCTTTCCGGCAGGATAGAGGGTGCAGTACTGCGTGAGTTCTCAAGGTATGACGAGATGTGGACGGGGGCGAATTTCCCTCCGTATGAGGAGAATAGCTCTACCAATGTCGGAGGAGGTTCAAATGGTGGTACCTCTGGAGGCGCAGGAGGCGGTGGCGGTTCATCGGCTCCGACCGGGGACTTTGTGACCAGGGACCAGCTCATTCAGGAGATAGGCGAGGCTTATCCCATCTATCTCGCGCCGGAGAATGACGAGCAGAAGGAAGCCAACAGGGCGGCGATAGCGGCGTATGTGGCTGCGGAGGTGAAGCCTGTGCTCTATCCTTACGGAGAGACGAGGGCGACGGCACCGTTCTCCGTCACCTATCATGAGATGGAGGACGGAATAGAAGCCATCATCCAGTACAGGATAGCTCTCGGAGCAGAGCCGGCAATGGGCGAGGCTTACTATCTCATCACGGCGAAGGTCAACAAGGACGGCAGCGTGGAGATACAGAACGACGCTCCGGCTGACTATGTCCTCCCGACCGAGGAATACGTCAAGGAGATGATAGGAGAGGCGTATCCTGTCTATACTCCATTGGACGGGCAGGAACTTACCGAGGAGCAGAAGGCTGCAAACAAGGAGGCGTATGATGCGCTGGTGGCTGCGTATGGTGGATCTCAGATGCCTTACCTGTATCCGTATGACATAGGCAAGATGTTCCCGATCCTGCCGTTTGATGTATATGCTGACGAGGGGTATGCTGAGCTGTTCCTTAACATCAATGCGATGCAGGCACATCTCTCGGATTTCGGCCTTTCAGGCTATGGCCTGCTTACTCTGGGCGAGCACTTCTATCTCCACTCTGACGGCAGCGTGACATGGGTGACGTCCGGCATGTTCATATCGCCTGACATCATGACAATGCGTGAGCTGGCCAATGCGAAGAACGTCGAGACGAGATGGCTGTACGTATCCCTGCCCGGCGGAAGCATCACTGCCACTCAGCAGAACTACAACAAGGAGACTGTTGAGAAGATAGCCAATGGCGGCAACGTCAAGCTCATGATATGGCCTCTATATGCGCCTGTCTCACATGTATTCGCTGATGGCGGCATAGTGTTCACAGTCGCTCTCTATAATGGTAGTGCACTCCTGTTCGGCCAAGGTTCGGTAGGTCCTGACGGCAGCTACGAGTATGCGGAATATACTGTCGGACAGGGCGGCACAGGTGGCGGAGGAATCACGACCGAGACCGATCCGGTGTTCAAGGCGAGCCCGGCTGCCCAGATCACTCAGGCTGACATCACGCGATGGAACAGCAACACCGGAGGAGGCAGCGTCACCGTGGATACGGCGATGTCGGACACGTCTACCAATCCGGTGCAGAACAAGACCGTCAAGGCATACGTAGACAGCAAGACCGCTACTGCTGGTCAGATGCCTGTCAATGCAAGGGTAGAAAATGTGTATGAGCTGACGCCTAACATCCTGCACCGATGGTCAGGCGAGCAGACCAGCTTGACCATAACGCTCAAGTCTGTCAGCAGCGCATATGTGCAGCATTATATGATGCAGTTCACTACCAGCAGCTCGGGATGCACCCTTTCCCTTCCTTCCACCATCAAGTGGCAGTCGGGCCTGGCTCCGGTCCTGAAGCCGAGTACAACGTATATGATATCCATTGTCAACGACTTAGGCGTGTGGTCTTATTATGAGTAATCTTCTTCTGCATAGGAGCCTCATGGGCGTGCAGCCGGTGTTCGATCCCGGCTACATCGAGTGCACGTACAACGTCGGTACGACAAGCATGGCGATAAGCCTCTGGCGTGCGACCTTCAGTCAGGGCTGGGTCAGCCTCATCAAGAGGCTGGAGGTTGACGGAGTGCAGGTGCCTGTGTCTTCATCCTATCAATTCGACACTACCGGAGAGCATGTGGCAAGAATCTACATCTCCCAGTTCTTCGAGATGCCCAGGATGTTCGATGGAGTGTCATCGCTGCAGAAGATCGCCTTCCATACCAGCCCTCTTGTCCGCATCCGTCTGGAGTCCACATTCTACAACTGCGAGAACCTCACTGACATAGAATGGGGTGACAGCTATATCTACTGTCGTGACATGTTCGATATGTTCGCGCATTGCAGCAAGGGACTGAACGTGGATGTCTCCTACATCAAGCTGCTGCCGCCGAATGGCGGAATAATGGGCACATCGGGCGCATTCACCTCGGCAAAGGTCACCGAGGTTGTATTCGGCGAGGTGGACAAGATGTCGCTGTATCAGACATTCTGGGGATTTCATGGCAGGGCGGCGCTGATTGACTTCTCGAGGGTCAAGGCGATAACGTCAACGTATAACACGTTCATCAATGCGTACCAGCCGACGCTGCTGGACTTCGGGTACTGCGACCTTTCCGGCATCAACATAGGCAACAATACGTTCCTGGATTTTTATAATTCCAATCCGTCCGGCACGACCATCATGCTCGGAAAACCTTATATATATGACAGCTGGAAGGCGAAGATATTTGACCTGAGAGGCACGCTGATATACAACCTTGAGCATGACTACAGCGACATCATTGAGGTCTGCTATGCTGCAACTCCGCAGGCGTACGCTCCTGTGGAGAAGACCTTGAGGGTGCGCTTCTGCACGAACAACGCATGGGTTACCGACCCGTCGGCGGAGTTCGTCATCAACGGCGTGAGGGGCGCGTATGTGTCGCAGGGCATATGGGTGTTCGGAATGACTGCTGATACGTACAAGTATCCGGTATTCTATAACGGCACCGAGATAGGCGAGGCCATAGTCAAGGATGATGTCCAGAACATAGCCTTCGGCACGAACAATGCCGTGTACAAGGTCATTGACTTCTCTGCAGCGGATTCGTTTGATCCGTCAGTCATCGTGGCAAATGACGGATGGACATGGCAGGTGTATCAGTCGTCCTCGTATTTCGGACTGGCAAGCAATCCGATCGAGCGCGGTGAGAAGACAAGCGTCACCGTCAATACGGGGATGTCCGGCGATATCCGGCTGTCCTTGGCTCAGAGCTCGCAGACCCACTACCATTTCGGCAAGATATACAACTCTGCCGGAACGCTTCTGAAGAGCATGGGAGGTAACGGATGCCAGAGCTTCCACATCGTGGGTGACGTGCAGAGCGAGGACGGCATCCTGACCTTCACGTATGACAAGCCTGGCTCGGCATCCGCGAACGGACAGGACCGCATGTACATAAAGAAAATCGAGAGCTACAACTGGCCGGCGATTCCGGCAGAATAGACAAACCTTTTTAATACGTATTATATGGAACTAACATTTGCAAAGAATGCTCAGGGGCTGTATGAGGCCACCTTCGAAGCAACAGGAGACTTCGCGCTCCATCTCGAGAGACCGGAAAGCGGTGAGATCAATGTAAGGCAGAGACATGGAAATGCGGGAGAGTTCGCCAAGGTTGACGACTTCCAGCACCAGACCTATAAGAGGGTTATCGACACTGCCTTCGTGGATGCTGTGTATCCTGTGAACATCAAGATCGAGAGCGCCTCTGCTCCTACCCTTGCCACAGTAACCTTCAAGTAATCGGCGTATGAACAAAACTTTCATGAATACGGTGTCCTTGGCGAAGGACCCGTTCATCCGCAAGGATGAAGGCGGTGGCGGTGGCGGTGTCACCATCAACAACCAAGAGAAGAGCTTGGAGATAACCGAGAACGGAGTGACCGAGGTGACGGCTGATGCAGGATTCACAGGACTGAGCAAGGTGGTGGTCAATACCAATGTAGCAAGCTCTGGAGGTGGTGGTGGAACAACGCCAGACATGCCTGTCATCGGTGACGGAAAGACCTATCTCTACATCAAGATAGCAGCAGAGGGAAGAATGGATGTGCCGTTGGCTTTCTCGCAGACAGTTTCTAACGGTGTGACTATTGATTGGGGTGATGGCTCTGCACCGCAGACCTTGGGTGGACAAAAAGTGACCTTCACACATAAGTATGCTGCTATCGGTGACTATGTGATTAGCCTTAATCCTGCCGAGGGATGTACTCTTGGATTAGGACATGGCTCATCATCTTATTGCGTGATGGGAAGCACAAGTAATAATGGCAAGGTATATTGCAATATGCTGACTGCTGTGGAGATTGGTAAAGGTGCCACAAGCATCAATACCTATGCGTTTCGCGGCTGTCATTCTCTTGCATCAGTAGTTATTCCAGAGGGTGTAACAAGCATCGGTAACAGTGCGTTCAACAATTGTTATTCTCTTGCATCAGTAGTTATTCCAGAGGGTGTAACAAGCATCGGTAGCAGTGCGTTCAACAATTGTTATTCTCTTGCATCAGTAGTTATTCCAGAGGGTGTAACAAGCATCGGTAGCAGTGCGTTCTACAGTTGTTATTCTCTTGCATCAGTAGTTATTCCAGAGGGTGTAACAAGCATCGGTACCAATGCGTTCGATAGTTGTTATTCTCTTGCATCAGTAGTTATTCCAGAGGGTGTAACAAGCATCGGTAACAGTGCGTTCAACAATTGTTATTCTCTTGCATCAGTAGTTATTCCAGAGGGTGTAACAAGCATCGGTAACAGTGCGTTCTACAATTGTTATAACGTAGCCTTCTATGACTTCAGTAATTGCATATCAGTGCCATCATTAGGCAGTAGCGCATTTTCAAACATCCCTTCCGACTGCAAAATCATCGTTCCAGATGCTCTCTATGACACTTGGATAGCAGCAACGAACTGGTCTACCTACGCAAGTCAAATCATCAAGAAATCCGATTGGGATGCCCGGTCATAAATCGACACACCATGATTAAGAAAGAACATTACATGACAAGGGAGGATGGTGTGGCACTCTATCGCACCTACTCCGACACCGACCATAAGATTCGCAATGTGCGAACAGGTCACACATACTCGGATGCAGTGGACATCAGCGAGACCGAGGAATATGAGGAGGAGGAAGCCTACATTGAGATGGAGGGAGCTGAGACCTACGATGAAGTCCTCGCAGTCAAGACGGAGATGGCAGAGGATGTGGCAAAGGTCACTCGCAAGATTAACTACATCGGACTTACCGACAACGAGGCACTCTCGGTGAAGGAACTCTATCCTCGCTGGGAGGACAAGGTGGACATGACCATTGAGGCAGGTTACATTACTCTCTACGATGACAAGCTGTGGAGGGCAAGGCAGACACACACTGCCCTTGCCATCTATCCTCCGAGTGTGGATACTGCTGCTCTCTATGAGGTGATTGTCAAGGAGCATGAGGGAACGGAGTCTGACCCTATCCCATACACTCCACCGATGGAGATTTTCAATGGAAAGTATTACACCCAGTACGATGTGCTGTACCGATGTACAAGGGACAGCGGAGTCGCACTGACGCATGACCTCTATGACCTCAAGGGTGTATATGTGGAGATAGTTGAGAAGTAAGGAGGAGAGACTGACCTATGAATCTACATTTCAACATAACGCAGGACGTGGGACATGGCGTGTCAATAATCTTCATCTGCTGCATCCTCGTCATCTTGGCATGCATGATTGACCTCTGGACTGGAGTGGACGCAGCCAGGAAGAACCGCGAGAAGATCAAGAGCCGACTCCTCCGCATGACGGTGGCCAAGATACTGGACTACCTCCGTGTGGTGGTGTTCGGTGTCCTGATAGATATCCTCGGTCTTGCATTCCCGTGGTACGCCATCCCTTACTGCGCCCTGATAGCGACGCTCTGCATCCTCCTCATCGAGGGCAAGTCCGTCATCGAGAATTATCAGAAGTCCAGGAGCTCCGCCGCCAAGGTGGTGGACATGCTCGAGCAGATCATCGAGTGCGGAGACAACGCGACCGCAGAGAGGATCATCAGAGCCATCAAGGACGATTCGCAACATCACCGATACAAAAACAAGAAGAATGGCAGACTTCATGAAGTACGCTCCGCTGCTCCGGTCGCTGGAGAAGGGGATTGCGAATGACCCGTATGATCGTGGCGGATTCACGGTGGATGGCGTAACGCTGTCCACCTTCCGCCGGTTCTACGGATCCGACAAGACGGAGGCTGACCTCCGCAGCATCACTCCGCCTCAGTGGCGCAACATAATGAAGACCGGCTACTGGGACGTGTGCAAGGCTGACGGCATCAATGACCAGAGGACAGCAGAGCTCATCGTGGACTGGTGCGTCAACTCCGGTACGGCCCGCATCAGGAACGTGCAGACCATCCTTGAGGTGATCCCGGACGGATGTGTCGGTCCTCTTACTCTTGCGGCCATCAACTCCGCCGATACGGAGCAGCTCTACGGCAGGATCATGTCGGCGCGCGTGGCATGGTATGAGAGGATCGTGAGGAACGACCCGTCGCAGCAGCGATTCCTGAAGGGATGGATGAATCGACTTGAAAGACTTGAGAACCATGAATAAGAAGACCAAGAAGATCCTGGAGGACGTCAACATCGTGCTGACGTTCATCGCTCTGGCGCTTGCCCTGCTGGCCCTCACGAGCTGCGGTGCTGTCGCCACGCTCACCGAGCAGCGCGACTCGCTGGTCGTCCATGTGCGCGACAGCATCGTCTATCGTGACAGCATCATCTATGTCCCTGTCCCGGAAGGCGGCGACAAGGCGAAGCTGCCGGATACCGATACGTCGTTCCTGCAGACCTCGGTCGCAGAGTCGGAGGCATACGTCAAGGACGGCGTATTGCACCATTCTCTGCGCAATAGAAGCGAGGCAATCATTCCGATAAAGGTCAGCATACCCGAGAGGATTCATGCCGAGGAAAGGGGCTTGACGCGCTATCTGAAGGAGGTGCAGCGCATCGAGGAGGAGAAGGAACTGAGCCGGTGGCAGAGGTTCCTCCAGACCCTCGGCTGGGCGGTGCTGATCGCCGGGGCGATGTGGCTGGCATGGAAGCTGTCAAGAATCATCAAGATCTGAAATAGCATAGAAGATAAGATGGTGGGTGGTGCAATCTGCACTATCCACTATTTTTTGAAAAATCTGCAAAAAAAAATCTTGAAAAACTTTGCAAAATCAAAATAAAGTGTTATTTTTGCATCATCAAATTAAAACAACACCGAGTTATGATTACAGCAAATCTCATTTCAGATTACAAGGTAGTAAAGGAAACAGCTAAGGCAATCGGTTTCAAGGGTTGGAAAACTTTTGGAAAGAAGGCTATTGAGTGGACAATATGGGTTCCTAAGTCTGTCATCAAGGATGGCTTTATCGCAAATTGGTTTCTTAACAAACTCGAATCTGAGGCAATGGATTACGACTATGAACTGACTTTTGAACTTGCTTAATATCTAACAATTACATATATGACAACTATTATTTTTCAGAAGTATGTCAGCAGATATGCTGAGACTTTCACGCTCATAGACATGACAGAGGGAACAGATTACTGCTTTGCTGAAATCGTCCCGTCAGCAAAGGTAGCCAAGCTGAACGAGGATGACTTTGACGAACTCCTTAATGAGTTGCGCGATTCGGAGAATGAGAAGGCGAGCTGGTCAGACGGAGAAGAGCCATTTGACGAGGAGGACGCACGCGCTGAAGGACATCAGAAGTGGGACGAAATCAATGATTTCTTCGATGAAAAAGGTTGCTACTAATCACGGAGGAGCAAGGGAGGGGTCTGGTCGAAGGCGGTCCGGCCCCAATAGCGTACAGGTCAACTGGCGTGTAAGCGAGATGGCTAAGGCGTGGATCATCGAGCAGGCAAGAATTCAGGATGTTAGCGTCGCAGCTATAGTGGATGACCTGATCAAGCATGCCACAGTCGCAACAGTAAGAGCTGAAGATATCAGAATACCTCACCCAAGACCTGATTATCACCCATTGGATGGTAAATAGGAAGCAATCGCAGGCTTGTCGAATTGGGTATAAAGGATAATGCCATGCGTATATGGAAATGTGAGCAGAATAGCTGTGCAGATACATTGCACAGTTAATACATAATTTTGGCATCAAATTCAGACATATTTTTATATAAAGAATCAAAATTATGAGAAAGGAAGACTGGATCAATATCTCGGATAAATTGCCGGATATGGGCGTATGGGTATTAGTATATGCGTTTAACTCTTTCTATTTGGCAAGCCTATGTAAATCTCGGGATGGCGATTTGTTCTGGGACGCCGATGAGGAGCAGCTTGATTATGAAGATGTAACTCATTGGATGCCGCTTGTCGGCCCGAATAATGGCACGGAAGATGCATGAGTAAGACTGCAATGACAATTCATCAGTTTAAATTTTGACATCGTTTCAAGGTTCGCAGGGATGCGGGCCTCTTTTTTTATTGTTTCATATGTTGGATATATCGGGGATTCGGAGTGGCTCGTGGCTTGCCATTGTGGGGTTGCACGCGTGTGGTTAGTAAGTGTAATTTTTTAAGACAGGACAAATGGAATCTCAGAAGATTTATTTGGCAGGGAACTCCGGCAACGGAGGTGCTACCGACCCGACCTCTCTACTTTATGCATCGATGATGAATAATGGAGGCTTCGGTGGCAACAATGGTTGGTGGTGGTTGTTCCTTCTTCTCTTCGCGAGAGGTGGATTCGGCTTCGGTGAGAACGGCAACCTGCAGTCGCAGCTCAGCAACGACAGAGCGAATGACTGGGTGCTCCAGGCCATCAACGGCAATCGTGCGGCAATCGAGAACCTCGCTGCGACACTCAACTGCGACATCAAGGCAGTGCAGTCAACCCTCTGCACCATCGCATCGCAGATTCAGAATGTGGCGGCGAAGACCGAACTCAGCGCAGCTCAGATCATCAACTCAATTCAGGCAGGTGACAATCAGGTCATGAACATGATGGCCCAGTGCTGCTTCGACCTCAAGGGCATCATGAGCCAGGGATTTTCTTCAATAGGCTATGCCTTCAAAGATCTAACTTGCGAACTGGAGAAGGCCATCGGCTCTTCTACCGCTCAGATTCTCGCAGGTCAGAAGGATGCGGAAATGCGTGAGCTGAACCGCGAGATCGCGGCACTCCGTGAGGAGAAGCAGGACTACAAGTTCAGCTCGATGCTCGGTGCATACATCAGCCCACTCAAGCAGGAGATAGCGGACATCAAGTGCCATCTTCCTAAGACTGTGGTCATCCCTGCGAACGATGACTATGTGCGCGTGGACCGCAGCATCAGCGAGCCGTACACAAGATGCGGTTGCGGTTTCGGCTTCGGCGCAGGTTATGGTGCGGGATCTGGCTACCCATTCCCTAACGGCGGAGGCTTCTTCGGCTAACGGATGGAGGATTGAGTTATGGCAGTTTATCCATTCAATTACCTGAATAAGCGAGGCATCCCGGCGGTTCAGACAAGAAGCGTGACGGTGAATACCGACAACGTGGCCTTCTCGTTCGCAGACCATGCCTTTGCAGGCATCCCGTTCACCGGGCTTGTGCTGATCTACATCGCGCAGGATGTCCCTGCAGGTGCGACCGGAACGCTTCCGATAGTGTTCCAGACCAACGGGGCAAGTCAGGAGGTGACCGGCTATGGAGGTGGTGCGGTGACGGTAGCAGACCTTGCAGGAACGGGAGTGTACCTCGCGTTCTACGATAGGGCGAGCGGACTGCTCCAGCTCATGACGGGAATAGTTTAATCATTAACAAGACGAGAGAAGTATGTTTAAGGATCTCAAGCCGGGGCTGCAGATGCTGATTCTGGACAAGTCAGCCACCCCGATGAAGTGTCACACCGCCAAGGTTGTGAAGGTGTCAATGCCAAGGGTGGAGATGCAGAAGATGGACAATCCGTTGCAGCCTATCCTTATCCAGCAGTTCCAGGACCGAGTGATTGACCTTACCGTCGAGTATGACGGCAAGACGCAGACCTTCGTTGTTCCGGAAAACAGCAACGTCGCATATGGCGATGCGGTTACGATAGCATGCTCCGAGGAGCCGATCATCGCAGAGGTCAAGGGCAAGATGAAGGAAAGTGCCGACATTGTGGACAGCTACGATTACCACAAGGCGAACATAGAGGAGTGTAAGTCCATACTTGCTTCCTTGAATCCTCAGTATGCGGAGACGCAGAAACATGACGAGAGGCTGGATGCGATGGAGGGAGATATAGCTGAGATCAAGAGACTGCTTCTCTCGATGAAGAAGAAAGGAGAATAACGTATGTGGAATGCTATGTATGAGGAGCGCGAGTGGATGCGAGATGACTTCCAGCGCGACGAAGGCAACAAGATGCAGAAGGCATATGACCAAGGCTATGAGGATGGCTACCGAAAGGCCATGAAGGAGGCCCACAGCATGGGCAACCGAGGCGGATATGGTGAAAGAGGAGGCTACGGAGAACGTGAAGGCTCGGAAGGATATCAGCGCAAGGCTGATGACTATGGAGAGAGACGCGGAGTTCCTGGCACCGGACCTTACTCGAGAAGGTAATCATATGAAGTGTTAATGTGAGAGAGGGTGGGGCGATAGAATACCCCGCCCTTTTTAAATCAAAGAGCATATGGATAGATTAGATCATTATGAAGATATGCCGGAGGATATGAGAGCGTATCTCCGAGCAAACGGATGGCACTTCAACAAGGCGTTGTGCGATGATGCGGTGTCCAAGATGGTGGGCAGGGACGGCAAGCCCATCCAGCCTGTGACCAAGCATGAGCTGGAGGAGCTGATGAAGCAGCACAGCCTTCGCTTGAAGAACGATGTCGGATATGATGCGGTGTATGTGTTCAACATGGCGATGGCGGACTTCTACGGCTCGTCGATAGCGGACAAGATGCATGTGGCGATGTTCGTGAGGGACTACCTTGATGATCCGGACGGTACGCCCACCAGAGCGTTGGACGAGTACTTCGGACGATGCATCGGTGCGGGCATTCCTATTATGTGGTCGGACATGATATGAGAGTATGCCGTATATATATACCGAACTATTCATGGAATGTCACAGCATTCTTCGATGTATCTGCATCCGATGAGGAGGAGGTCATGGAGGAGCTGAGGCTGATACGGTGTCCGGAGCATACGATGGCGAGGGTGGGCATGAATCTGCGGAGGGATAAGATAGACACAGGATTCACTTATTCCAATGGAGTGATGAGGGAGTCGGTCATGAGTGTCGGTCATGCGAGCAGTCCGAGGGAGTT
>JAEIGA010001182.1_pt1 | contig 40164 bp, 35 predicted proteins | sample 9270691 | NCBI WGS metagenome assembly JAEIGA01 (sample SAMN17057246, study PRJNA624740) | gut metagenome | biome: biome; isolation source: fecal sample | host: Bos grunniens | place: China: Xizang | collected 2019 | reverse complement strand
TCTGTCAAAGATAAAAATTTCGAAAGCAATTCACAACTCGAACCGCCCGTCCCTTGCATCGCAGTGTGGATGTTGCCAGTCTGTCAAAGATAAAAATTTCGAAAGCAATTCACAACATACACGTCTTGAACGTAAAGATGAGTTTGGATGTTGCCAGTCTGTCAAAGATAAAAATTTCGAAAGCAATTCACAACATCATCTTCATCGCTGACACCGCAGGCAATGATGTTGCCAGTCTGTCAAAGATAAAAATTTCGAAAGCAATTCACAACACTTATCCTCTTGCTCCTTACTATGCATCCGATGTTGCCAGTCTGTCAAAGATAAAAATTTCGAAAGCAATTCACAACGATGGCGATCTGAGCCAGTGCGATGACCTTGATGTTGTCAGTCTGTCAAAGGTAAAAATTTCCTCGCAGAAAAACAGACTGATTCTTTGACGAGAATTGGTGGATATGGGGTTAAATCCAGGAAAATACCCATCCTCGCAGAAAAATAGCTTGATTCTTTGACGAGGAGTGGAGAAAGAGGGAGTTGGCGTCTCTTGTCGGTACCGAAATCTTCATATCTATTGATTCTGTACTACCTTCCATCTCAGGCGCCAGACTCCGTCGTCATAGGAGTGGCTGATTATCTTGAATGTGCCGATTTCGGCGGTATTCTTTACATGAGCACCGATGCATGCGCATGCATCATAATCACCTATTCTGACTATTCGGAGTGTTTCTGAAGCATCCTCGGGAAGCTTGCTGAGGTCCACGATGTCAGCTGCCTGCTCACGAGGCATGAATTCGATGGTGACATCATGATTCCTGGATATCTCCTCATTGACTTTTGCCTCGATCTGTGCAACCTGCTCAGGTGTCGGTTCTACATCAAGGATATAGTCGCACTTGGACTTCTTCTTCTCCACATGCGCATTCCTCGAACGAGGGCATCCGAACATCTTGACCATTGTGGCATTGAGCAGATGCTCAGCTGTATGAGCCGGTTCATATTCGGCCTTGTTATGAGAATTGAGTATAGGTTCTACCATTATTTTAAAACTTTATCGAGTTTGCTGGAGTAATGCATGAAGGCTGGTCTGACTCGAAGCGGAGGACAGCATCGGTCAGTGTAAGGGTGCCGTCTTCTGCTATTCTGAAGACCTGGATCAGATTGTCGTGCATGCATGCAACCAGCAGCAGGCTGCCGTCCGGAGTGATCATGAAGTTGCGGGGGTGGCGGCCTGTTCTTGTGTATGCGATCTTTTCAAGGAGGCCGCTGTCATCGACTGCGAAGACTGATATGCCGTCGTTGTCAAGGCGGTGTGATGTGTAAAGGTATTTTCCAGAAGGGTGCATGTGGATATCTGCGCTGCCACCGGCATTGACCTCGTCGGCCTGTATGCGCTGGAGCAATGAGAAAGTCGGCACGTCATAAACCAGCACCTCACCCGAAAGTTCACAGATACAATATAGTCTGTCCACAGCCGCATTAAACTCCATATGCCGTGGACCGCTACCCGATGGGCATGGCACATCTGCAAAATGATCAAGAGCACCATCTTTAAAACGAAGAATACGGATGACATCCGCTCCAAGGTCGGTGGCAAGAACGATGTCACTTCCCGGCCCCTGCTTCAACTGATGTATATGCGAAGACTCCTGGCGTCCTTCCACAGGACCGCTGCCCGAAAACTGAAGACGCTGCACACAGTCGCCGACTACTCCGTCGGAAATCGGGAAGAGACTGACCGAACCTCCTGAATAATCTGCCGTCAAAACCTTGCCACGAGACTGCAGAACCGTGCTGTCAGTTATCATGATGAAGCACGGATCAGCTCCAGTCTGCCTTTTTTCCGCTGTCAGTTCCAGTCCGTCAGCACTATTAAACGAATAAACACCAGACTCTGTACCGGTTTCACTTACCGCATATACATAGGCACCGTCATCGATCACATATGATGCATTATGAGCCTCTGCCTTATCAATAAGGGTAAACTCAAGGGTCTCTGTATCCAATGCATACCTGTAGATATGGTTGCCATATGTTCCCACATTGATCTCGATTGACCTTCGCTCAGACGGCAATGTCATCAGCACCCATGCTCCAAGAAGCACGGCAAGGGCACCGCAGCCCCAAACTATAGTATTTGATACTTTCATAATATATTTTTACTTGTGCCATACATCAGCACATTAGCTCTCTATCTTTGCAGACGTAACCTTAAAACAAAACGAATATGTGGCTCGCAGTTATTATCGGTGTATGTCTTGCTGTTGAAGTTCTCACTTACCTTACAGGCGGAGAGATAAGCATGAATAAAAAGAATGAAAAATCAGAGGCCGAGCAGGAAAGTCCTATCGAATGCCAGGCCTCCAGGAATCTTGCAGCATGAAATTACTGCAGAGACCAGTCAGTAAAGGCATCCATAATCACAGTAGGGCGACCGTCTTCGGTGAATGCACCAAGCTTATACTGTGACGGTTTGCACTCAGGCTCCCAGTAAAAGACGCCTTTGCAACGTCCGCTTGTCTGCTCGATGGACTCACGGATGACTCGAGCAAGCTGTCTGCGTCCTTCTTCAAGGACTTCCGGCCTGGATTCATCCACAAGGAAACCAGTCTCGACGATCATCACGTCGCAGCCGAACTTCTCGCTGACATAGCGGATGTTCTCGATGCAGTCTGTGATTGTGGTTTCAGCATCATCGCGGAAACCTCCGTCCATAGCCCAGTATGGATAGAGCGACATACCGATCATGTCCCACTTGGCACCACCCGCCTGAAGCACTCCGAGATTGTAATCATAGAGATCCTTGTCGAAACCATTGTCAAGATGCACCATGACGATGGCATTCGGAAAGACTTTCTTGCAGGCATCATAACCTGCCGCAAAGAAACCGGCATACTGCTCGGGATTGTGGACGACATGTCCCATTGACTCGATAATGGTCGTGTTCCCGTTCTCGTCGAGTTTGGGCCATCCGTACTCGTTTGACTCTACAGTCCACAGGAAACCGTTTCTTGTCTCATTTCCAACCTGGATCCATTTCGGCTCTATGCCGTTGTCCTTCAGGTATGTCAGGACCTCAATGGTATGAGCGGCAAGGTCTTCCTTCATCTGCTCATAAGAATGTCCGCTCCATGATGCCGGGATATTCTGCTTCTGAGGATCCGCCCACCAATCGCTGTAATGGAAGTCGACCATGATAGCCATATCCAGTGCCTTGGCACGCTGACATTTGACAAGGAGATCCTCCTTGCTGCACCAGTTTCCATGTGCGGAAGGATCGACCCACACACGATGGCGCACTGCATTAAGTCCAAGTTCCTTCATCAATGCTGTACACTCGCGTTCCTGTCCTTCATTGTTATAGAACTTATATCCATAATGCTCATATTCGGTAATCCAGCCTAGATCTGCACCAAGCCAGAACTCCGGTTCATTCTTGCAGCTCGCGATAGCTATAACGGCAGAAACTACTGCCAATACGCGTCCTAATAACTTCATATCTTAAAATCCCGGTAAATCCATAAATAATGTCGGCAACAGCAGGAGGAATCCTACTGCCACGAGGAAGAGGATGAACTTCCATGCCCACTTCACCCACTTCTCATATGGTATCTTCGCTACCGAAAGAACAGCCATGAGCACTCCCGAGCATGGGGTGATCATATTGGTGAAACCGTCACCGAACTGGAAAGCGAGCACTGTGGCCTGACGGGACACATTGATCATATCGGAGAACGGAGCCATGATAGGCATAGTCACGGCAGCCTTTGCTGAGGCCGACGGTATGAACAGATTGATGAATGTCTGGATACCATACATCGAACCGAGTGCGCCTACGCGACCGGTTCCTTCAAGGGCAGATGCCATGGATGCCAACATCGTATCGATCACCTGTCCATTCTTCAAAATGACGATGATTCCAGCTGCAAAACCGATTATGAGTGCAGCAGAGAATATGTCCTTTGCACCTGCAATGAACTCTTTCGCTATAGTGTCAGCCGAGTAGCCGGCCGAGAATCCGGCGCAAACTGCCATCGCCATGAACAGGGCACAGATCTCAGAAAGATACCATCCATATCCCATTGCTCCTATTACCAGGAAAACTATTGTGAACATGAGCATATTCAGGATGAACATCTTCACGGAGTTCCTGAGCGACACGAATGAGAGCAAAGCGAAAAGACCGGTAGCCACCCATAGCAGCCATGGTGTATGGAACGACGATTCTCCTAGTTTGATGACACAGTCTGAGGCATAAAACACTGAGAACAGGACAAGGACTACGGTCAAAGCCGCATAGCAGATCCATGCTCTCACCTTGCTGACAGGCACTTCAGACTGCTCAGAAGTCTCGTTTGACACTTCCCTGGTTTCCAGCGGCTTACGAGTCTTATTCGCATACCATAACACAAATGTTATAGCGATAAGCATGAGGACAACCCAGCAGAAGACACGATATTCTATACCGGAGAAGAGCGGAAGCTCAGCCATTCCCTGCGCAATGCCGATGGTGAACGGATTCAGCATGGCTCCTGCGAAACCTACATGAGCGGCAACATACACCATGCAAACTGCCACGAAGTCATCATAGCCAAGAGAACGTGCCAATGGGATGACCACGGCAACGAATGCAATTGTCTCCTCACTCATTCCGAAGACAGCTCCGAAAAGTCCGAAAAGCAACATGACCAGGGTGATCACGATGTTGCCGACTCCGAGTTTCCTGACAAGGGTGAAGCGTTCGAGGCCCTGGACCTTGTTGATGAACTTCATGATGCCTTCATCTACAGCCTTGGTGCTGTTGATCACCCAGAACGCTCCTCCGATTATGAGCACGAATGCTATGATGCCGGCCTGCTGACTGAATCCTTCATACAGAGCCGAAAAAACCTGCCAGGTCTGCGGCTCGCCTCCTGGCACAATCCAGGTGGCGACAGCGCAGACCAGCAGAACTGTAAATATGATTACGTAAGTGTTTGGTACCTTAAGTCTTCCCATTATCTGCAAACCTGTGTAAATACAGGTGATTTACCTTCTTCTACAAGTACATATATCTTCATTGCCTTTGGCTCACCCTGGAACTGAGGGTCACGTGGCTTCTCGATGGCAGTGAAAAGATACTCATGTCCGTTTGGAACCGGTCTGCAAGCCACCTCGACTGCCTTTGCGCTGATCATCGCATAATCCTTGACTGCCTCGTCGAAGATTGCTGCCTCCTCCTCAGTTACCGGACGTACCTCAGAGAATGGCTCGAGAGGCTCGCACTCGCCTTCCATGAATCCGCCTTCCTTAAGGAAACGGTCCACCTCAGCTGCGATTGCATCGATACGTGCCGCGCGGACGCCATAACCAGGGAGAACCTCTGAGTTAACGAGTTTCTCAGCTATAGCCTTTGAGCTGCTGTCAAGTCCACCACTGCCGAATGTGCAGAACGGAACCACCTTCTTTCCAGCAAGGTCAAGAGTATTCAGGAGCGTCTCGATAGGAGTAGCATAAGTTCCGAACCATACTGGGAAACCGATGAAGACAACATCGTACTTTGCAAGGTCAGCTGCAACTGGCTGGATCTCCGGGAATGCCTTTCCGAAGAGCTCGTTTCTGCCGCGCTCGATGGTTGCGGCATAATCTCCGTCGTATGGCACCACAGGTACTACAGCCTCGATATCAGCGCCAATGTTGGCTGCAATAAGCTCAGCAACCGCCTGAGTATTTCCTGTCTGTGAATAATAAAGGACGAGCGCCTTAGGCTCATTCTTCTGACAGCATCCTACAGCAAGGACCAATGCCGCCGCATAGAGCAGAATCTTTTTCATATCAAGTGGTTTCAGTTATGCACCGCGCTCTGAAGCACTTCTGTCAGAGTCGGGTGGGTATGAATAACATCTTCAAATTCCTTGATGGTAGCCTTGCGGGTGATCAGCGCACATGCCTCCTGGACTATGTCTGATGCATGCGGACCATAGAGGTGGCAGCCAAGAATGCGTCCTGACTCATATGGAGTCTCAACTCCGTCTTTAGGCTCAGCGGCAACGATCACTTTGCAGAAACCGTCAGTCTCTCCCATTGTCACAGCCTTTCCATTCGCACGGAAGAATGACTTCAGGCATTTCACCGGCACCCCGGCTGCCTTGCAATCCTCTTCTGTCATACCCACGCTGGCCGCCTCAGGCGAAGTAAACACAGCTGCAGGCATCACAGAAAGATCGATTCCATTCTCCACGCCCATAATGTGATCGAGCGCGACTATACCCTGGAATGTAGCTGCATGCGCCAGCATCATCTTGCCGTTTATGTCGCCGACGGCATAGATGTGCGGAATGTTTGTCTGCATCGTCTTGTCATCGACAACGATACCTCGTGGAGTGAACTCTATACCGACATCCGCAAGGTTAAGGCTTGCGACATTCGCTTTTCTGCCAACAGCCATGAGCACCTTATCAGCCTCGACGCTTTCCTCTTTGCCCTTGCGCGTAAATGAAACCTTATACTTTCCGTCACATTCCTCGATCGCAGTGACCTGAGTCTGTGTACTGATCTCAATGCCTCTCTTTCCTAGGCTCTGCTTGAGTCTCTTGGAAAGGTCGGAGTCAAATCTTGGAAGTATCTCTTTGAAGTATTCAAGGACTGTCACCTCACTGCCGAAACTGCGGAACACAGAAGCGAACTCGAGTCCGATGACTCCACCGCCGATGACACAAAGGCTCTGAGGAACTTCCTCAAGATCAAGGATCTCGCGAGATGTGAGTATGCCTGGCAGATCGGCTCCCGGAATCGGCAATGACGCAGACACTGAACCGGTTGCGATGATTATGTAATCTCCGACATAATCCTGTCCATCAACCGTAACTGTATGTGCATCCTTGAATGATGCCTTTCCACGGACGAGCGTGATCAACTTATGTCCAAGCAACCCCTCGACTCCGCCACGAAGCTGCTCCACGACCGCATTCTTTCGTGCTGCGACAGCCTTGAAATCGAAGCCATATGTCAGACCGGTCACTCCGAAAGCTTCAGCCTCACGGAGTCCGTCCAACACCTCGGCGTTCTTGCAGAAAGCCTTTGTCGGGATACATCCCTCATTCAGACATGTACCTCCGACATGTCCCGACTCGATCAGAACCACCTCGACTCCCCTCTTGGCAGCCAGCAGGGCGGTCTCATAACCGCCCGGTCCTGCACCTATAATTATGATCTTCATATTCATCAAAAGATATTCAGCACCTAAACACCTATCTATCAACGAGTTAACGGTATATGCCTGCTGAAAAAGCAAGCAGGCACACACCTATAAAACATTGACAATCAGTCTATTATCTGCTGACGTTCGTACCTTAAAACCGGCTGGCGGGCAGCGGTTGTCTCATCGAGACGACGGACAGGAGTTGTGTGAGGAGCTGTCTTCAGTGACTCTGGGTCAGAGATAGCCTCAGCAGCAATGTGTCTCATGATCTCGATGAAGCCGTCCAATGTTTCCTTAGACTCTGTCTCTGTCGGCTCGATCATGATCGCCTGATGGAAGAGCAGAGGGAAATAGATTGTAGGAGCATGGAAACCGTAGTCAAGCAGTCTCTTCGCAATGTCAAGAGTCGTCACTCCCGTCGACTGGTCAAGCAGACCGTCAAAGACGAACTCATGCTTGCACACAGACTCGATAGGCAGCTTGTAGCAATCCTTGAGCGACTCGTTGATGTAGTTTGCACCAAGTACTGCAAGAGGACCTACCATCTTCACATTCTGCTTTCCGAGCATAAGGATATATGTATATGCTCTCAAGAGCACACCGAAGTTGCCCATGAATCCGGAAATCTGTCCGCAAGACTCACCGTCCTGACCGACTACCGTCAGATAGCCGTCTTCATCCTCAACGACCTTAGGGACCGGAAGGAACGGCACAAGATGGGATGCGACACCCACTGGACCTGCACCCGGACCACCACCGCCGTGCGGAGTCGAGAACGACTTATGGAGGTTGAGATGGAGAACGTCAAATCCCATATCACCAGGACGGACCATTCCGATGAGCGGGTTCATGTTGGCTCCGTCATAGTAAAGGAGTCCGCCACACTCATGTACAAGGGCTGCGATTTCCTTGATATCCTTCTCGAAGAGTCCAAGAGTGTTCGGATTGGTCATCATGATACCAGCAATCGTATCGTCCAGAAGCGGCTTGAGATCCTCAACGTCAACCAGGCCATTCTCCTTGGACTTCACCTGCACGATCTCCAGACCGCAGACTGCAGCAGAAGCAGGATTTGTTCCGTGTGCACTGTCCGGAACGATGATGCGTGTACGCTTGAGGTCACCGCGTGACATGTGGTACTGACGGATGATCATCAGACCGGTAAGCTCGCCATGGGCTCCCGCAAAAGGATCAAGTGTGAACTCAGCCATGCCTGTGATGGATGAAAGCGCATGCGCAAGTTCCTTATACACTCGAAGAGCACCCTGAACTGTCTCAGACGGCTGAAGAGGGTGGATACCTGCAAACGCCGGCATTGCTGCAATCTCCTCGTTGATCTTAGGATTGTATTTCATGGTGCAGCTTCCGAGAGGATAGAATCCTGAATCCACACCGAAGTTCATCTGCGAAAGGTTGGTGTAATGACGCACAACGTCGAGTTCGCTCACCTCCGGAAGAGCCGGAGCCTGCTCGCGGCGAAGTCCTGCCGGAAGATCGTCCAATGTCGCATCCCATGAGCGTGCTGGCAATGAGTATCCCTGTCTTCCTGCCTTGGAAAGATCAAAGATCAGTTTGTCGTAGTACTTCATGACTTCATTTCATTTAGATATCCCACAACTGCGTCAAGATTTTCCTTTGACACCTTCTCTGTCACACAGAAGTTCACAAGGCCTTCCTCAACCTCCACCGCACCGAAGACTCCGATCATCTGGAGTGCTTCCTGAATCTGCTGGGATGGTACCAGGGCACGAAGAGTGAACTCCTTGAGGAACGGCTTGTCGAACGCCTTCTCGAACAGGCCTGTCTCAAGAAGCCTGTCATGGAGATAATGTGCTCCTCCATAACTGAGCTCATTGACCTGACGAAGTCCTGAAGGACCCATAAGTGACATGTATACGGTCACATACAGAGCCATGAGAGACTGGTTCGAGCAGATGTTGCTGGTCGCCTTCTCTCTACGGATATGCTGCTCGCGGGCCTGAAGAGTAAGCACATATGCACGCTTGCCGTCTACGTCCTTTGTCGCTCCGACAATGCGTCCCGGAAGCTTGCGCACATGATCCTTCCTGCATGCAAGGAATCCCACATACGGACCGCCATAGCAAAGAGGAACACCAAGAGATTGCGAGTCGCCGCATACGATATCTGCACCCCATTCACCAGGGGTCTTGATGACAGCAAGCGATGAAGGATCCGAATATACCATGAACAGACCCTTCTGCGCATGAACCGCATCAGCGAAGCCTGTGAAATCCTCGATTATACCGTATTTGTTGATGCCTGGAACGAGCACTCCGGCCACATCACCGGCAGCCAGCTCGGCAAGCAGAGCGCCATATGAAGTCTGGCCATCCTGACATGGAATGAATCCAAGTCCGACACCGTTGAACTTAGCATATGTCTTCACCACGTTCACCACCTGAGGCAGCAAACCCTCAGAAAGCAGCACGCGGGTCTTTTTCTTTGTTGAAGCCATGGCCATCATCATTGCCTCAGCAGCGGCTGTCGCGCCGTCATACATCGAAGCGTTGGTGCAGTCCATGCCTGTGAGTTCAGTTATCATGGACTGATACTCGAAGATATAGCGAAGCGTACCCTGAGACACCTCCGGCTGATATGGAGTGTATGCCGTAAGGAACTCAGAACGTGAAATGATATGCGGGATCACAGCAGGGGCATAGTGGTCATATGCACCCAGACCGCAAAGGCAGAACAAAGAAGTGTTCTGCTCTGCCAGTTCCTCGAAATACTGACGGACCTCATGTTCGGACAATGCATCCGGAAGGTCGTACTCTTCACGGTAGATGACATCCTGAGGAACATCGGAGTAGAGATCCTCAAGGGACCCTACTCCGATTCTGTCCAGCATCTGACGCACGTCATCTTCCGTATGTGGAAAATATGCGAATGCCATAGTATGTAGGATTACTCGTTTGCACACATAGCCTCGTATGCCGCAGCATCCATAAGGCCCTCAAGCTCTGAAGGATCACTCATCTTTACCTTCATGATCCAGTTTGCGAAAGCGTCCTCGTTGAGGAGCTCAGGAGCATCCTCGAGCGCTTCGTTGATCTCGACAACAGTTCCTGTTACTGGAGTGAAGAGGTCGCTGGCTGCCTTTACGCTCTCAACCGCACCGAACTCCTCACCTGCTTCGAGCTCATCGTCAACCTCAGGCATATCAACATACGAGAGGTCGCCCATCGCATGCTGCGCGAAATCAGTGATACCGATGATCGCTACATCGCCTTCAACCTTTACCCATTCGTGCGACTCGCTGTAATAGAGTCCTTCAACTGTCTTTGCCATAATTTTTCACTTTATTTAATGTTGTACTTTAATCCGATGTTATTTGTAACGTTATTACTTTTTGTAATTGGTTTCATAGAAGCGGCGCTTGGTCACGAAGCCAGGGAACACCTTCTTGCGGATGCGTATCTCCACCTGGGTGCCAAGCTCTGTATATGCCTTATCCACCATGGCAACGCATACGCTGCGGTCTGTAGAAATGGACCTATATCCAGTAGTGACCACTCCCACCTGCACACCATCGACTTCAACCGGATAACCTGCACGAGGAATAGCCTTGTCCTGAAGCTCGATGCCGACGCTCTTGCGTGTCAGGCCTGCCTCCTTCTGTGCAACGAGTGCGTCACGTCCGATGAACTCATCCTTTGCCTTGATCTTTGCGAACATGCCAAGACCGGCCTCGAGCGGAGTGATCTCGTCGCTGAGTTCATGTCCATAGAGCGGAAGACCTGCCTCGAAACGGAGCGTGTCACGGCAGCCAAGACCGCATGGAACCACACCTGCCGCAAGAAGCTTGTCCCACATCTCATTGATGACAGCATGGGAAGCATAGATCTCGAATCCATCCTCACCTGTATAGCCGGTGCGGCTTACGATCATGTCAGCAGTCCTATAATATGTATAGAATCCAAGTCCTGCAGCATCGGCAAGTCCCAATGTCTCGATAGCATATCTCTCTGCCTCCGGTCCCTGGAGAGCGATCTGTCCCCATACATCAGACTGGTTGTCCACCTTCACGTCATAACCCTCGGCCTGCTCGCACAGCCACTGATAGTCCTTGGCAATGTTTGATGCATTGACTACGAGAAGATAGCTCTGAGGCTCGGACTCCTTATATACAAGAAGGTCATCAACGGTCGTTCCGTTAGGATAGAGCATCATTCCGTAAAGGATGTCGCCAGGTTTCATAGGCACGATGTCGTTTGTGAACACATGTCCCACAAACTTGTCCGCATCGGGACCTGTCACGAAGATCTCACCCATATGAGACACATCAAACATACCCGCACGCTGACGGACAGCGTTATGCTCATCTGTGATATTGGTGTACTGGATAGGCATGATGAAACCTCCGAAAGGACTCATCAACGCTCCAAGTGCAACATGCTTGTCATAAAGACATGTTTTCAAAAGATTATCTTCCATATGTTTTGGTTATTAGTTCTATCTTTTCAACTTGTGATTCGGTCAGGACCAGTTCCTCGTCTGTGAAATATTCGATTAAATATCTCTCCAACGCCTCCGGACTCCTTAGTTCTTCTGCCGGATGTGACATCAGGTCCACATATTCCGACAGGTTCATCACTCTCTGCCTTACAGATTCGACCCCATGCCTGCGGAGCTTCTCCACCGGCGGCCTTATCGCCTCAGTCAACGCATCCAGGTCAGTCGAATAAAGGAGGGTTCCATGAACTATGCTCCTGTCGGGCAACTGATGGAATGCGTTTCCGCTGATTTTGCGTCCATCCACAAGGATATCGTTGCGTCCGGACTTCTCAGCAGGAACTCCCAGCTTCCTCAACGCCTCCGTCAAGGCGGTCATATAACGATCGAAGACCTCGGTCACAGAACCACGGCTGGAAACATATGACAGCATGATGTTACCCATATCCGAATAAACGCATCCTCCCCCGCTCTTGCGCCTTACAATGTCGACCTTATGCTCATGGCAATACTCCAGATTCACCTCATTCTCAAGCACTTGATTGCGTCCGTAGATCACCGTCGGCTCGACACGCCACACGAAAAAAGCCTCACCTTCCACCTCACTTGCCACGAACTCCTCCATGGCAAGATAGAAAGCGAGACTCTTTCGGACATTGTCCGGTAATATGACGTGTTTCATCAGTGCGGTTTAAAATCTTCCAAATTTAAGAAATAAATCGGAAATTCAAAACCGCAGCGGGATGATTTACTCTTTAGGAAGCGTCTTGTTGAGAAGCACACAGCCCAGCACTGCCGATACCACAGAACCTATGAGGACTCCGAGCTTAGCCTGATTCAGAAGGGCAGCACCATCCGCTCCAAGACCTGCATATGAGAGGTCTGCAATGAACATGGACACTGTGAATCCGATACCGCAGACTACGCACACGCTCGCGAATGCCTTCCAATCGGTTCCGGCAGGAAGGCTCACGAACTTAAGACGCACTGCAAGCCAAGAGAAGCTGAACACTCCGAGGAACTTTCCAAGCACGAGACCGACCATGACCGCGAGACCGACTCCAGAGAAAATGCCTCCGAGATCCATCTGCGAGAGGTCGACGCCGGCGTTCGCGAATGCGAAGAGCGGAATAACGATGAAGTTGATCGGAAAATGCAGATTGTCCTCAAGATCCTGGAGCGGGCTGATCATCTTGTCGGCTGCAGACTCGATGCTCTTGAGGGTGTGGATCTCTGCATTTGTGAGCACTACCGTATTGTGAAGGTCATCAACCTCGATGACAGGGAACTTATTTATATTCTCTCTGATACGTTCAAGGTACACTCCAGTTCCCTTCTTCAGTGTTGCCGGGATGCAGAACGCCACGATAACGCCGGCTATAGTAGCATGTATTCCGGAGTTGAGCATGAAGTACCAAAGAATGAGACCGATGATCACATAGAATGCCTTAGAGCGCACCTTCATGATGTTTCCTACAACCATGGCAGCCACACATAAGGCTGAAAGAAGCATGAACATCATATTTATATGGGACGAATAGAAAAGCGCGATGACAATGATTCCACCAAGGTCGTCCGCAACCGCAAGGGCAGCCAGGAACACCTTCAGACCTACAGGGACGCGTGTCTTGAAAATTGCAAGTACACCGAGAGAGAACGCGATATCTGTCGCCATAGGGATGGCAAGACCTCTCTGCATAGCTGCATCTGCAGGGCATACAAGCGCAAAAAGGAGCACAGGAACCAGCATTCCTCCACATGCTCCGATGATAGGAAGAAGCGCCTTTTCCTTGGTCGAGAGTTCGCCTACACGGATCTCTCGCTTGATCTCGAGACCTACCGAAAGGAAAAAGATCGCCATGAGGAAGTCATTGATGACCGCACCGAGGTTCATCGCATGACCGTTGTGGCTGAAGAGGTTGAAATTTCCGACAGAGAACATCACTTCATTCTGCCAGAGGCTGAAATACCAATCCTTCACTACCGGAAGATTGGCGCATATAAGAGCTAGCACGGTAAAGAATATAAGCACCATGCTTGAGCTCACGTGTCTTTTGAATTTACTGATGAAACTATAGTTTGATTGTGCCATAGGATTTAAAGTTAAGTTTGAATAAAAACAGGTTGCAGATATTTTGACGGGCTCAATTTAGATTATAAGTTTCCTCAGCCCTATCAGATGATGTGCAGCTTCAAAAGTCCCTGAAGGGAAAAGAAGCATACGCGGATGTATCTGCATATCACGCGGGAGAGCATTCATGGAAACTCTGCCGCGTATCATAAATGAGCCTGTCTGGTTTCTCTTGACCGGCATTCTTGAACTTCTGTAATTGTTGACTTCAGATGCGGACGCACCAGAAGAGACCGGCGAAACACAGAAATGATTGGAAGTGTCAGAATAACAAGTAATCACAACTTCCTCTATATCACATAGGCTTGACTTATCTGCAATACATTCATCTGCCTTCCCCTCTAAGAAAGAAAGCAGGCATACAATGCCATAAACAGCCAATGATATCAAGGTCTTGCAGTTCATTAAACATCTTAAAAACGGGCGCAAAAGTAGTCAAATTTTCAACAAACGGTTACGATTAAATGAATTTTTGTGATTCTTGACATTTTTTTATAAATTTGCCGCCTGTTTTTTGGCGCATAGCGCGCAATTGACACTAAGACAAATATAAAACTATTAAAATATGGCAAAGGAAATCAAAAACGAAAAGGCTGAGGCAGTAGTTGAGGCCGTTTCAAAGACAGAGCAGTTCTTCGAGAAGAACGGCAAGACACTTTCTTACGCTGCGATCGCAGTTGTAGTCGTTATCGCTGCAGTATTCTGTTGGAACAAGTTCATCCACCAGCCTAAGGTCGCTGAGGCTCAGGGACAGATGGCGTGGGCAGAGGAGAACTTCCGTAACGCAGCTGACTCAACAGGTTACGCTCTCGCTCTCTACGGTGACGGCAACGTCCTCGGTTTCGAGCAGATCGCAAAGGAGTACGGCGCAAAGGCAGGCAAGGCAGTTAACTTCTACGCTGGCGTATGCGAGTTCCACCTTAAGAACTACGAGTCTGCAGTAAAGTACCTCAAGGCTTACAATGGTAACGACGCGATCCTCGCAGCACGCGCACTCGCATGCATCGGTGACTGCTACGTCAACATGGAGGACTACAAGACAGCTCTCACTTACTTCGAGAAGGCTGTAGCTGCAGGCGACAACCTCTTTGCAGCAGAGTATCTCCTCGACGCAGGTCTCGTTGCTGAGAAGCTCGGCGAGAACGAGAAGGCTCTCGGATTCTACCAGCAGATCAAGGACGAGTACAAGGCTGCTCCACAGGCTTACGACATCGACAAGTACATCAGCCGCATTCAGGCTAAATAATTCAGGAAGACATGGGAAGAGCATTTGAGTTCCGTAAGGAGAGAAAGTTCAAGAGATGGGGTCACATGGCCCGCGTCTTCACAAAGATCGGTAAGGAAATCACAATCGCTGTAAAGCAGGGCGGTTCAGATATCACAGGTAACCCACGTCTCCGTGCGCTTATCCAGACTGCACGAAGCGAGAACATGCCTAAGGACAACATCGAGCGCGCAATCAAGAGAGCGACCGATAAGGATCAGGCAGATTACAAGGAGGTAGTATTCGAGGGATACGGTCCTCATGGTATCGCTGTTCTCGTTGAGGCTGCTACCGACAACAACAACCGTACAGTAGCAAACGTACGTTCATACTTCACAAAGAGCGGCGGATCACTCGGTACTTCAGGTAGCGTTGACTACATGTTCGACCGCAAGTGCATGTTCCGTATGAAGAGCGCTAACCCATACGACCTTGAGGAGCTTGAGCTTGAGCTCATCGACTATGGCGTAGAGGAGATCTTCGAGGAGGAGAACGAGAATGAGGAAATGGAAATCGTACTCTACGGTGAGTTCACAGCTTTCAACGCTATCCAGAAGTGGATCGAGGAAAACGGTTACGAGCTCATCGCTGCTGAGTTCACACGCCTCCCTAACGTAGACCTCAAGGTTCTCGAGGGAGATGCAAAGGCAGACATCGAGAAGCTCATCGAGCGCATCGAGGAGGACGACGACGTTCAGAACGTCTACACTACAATGCAGCCGTAATTAAAACGCAAGCATACTAAAAGCCAGGCACATCGCCTGGCTTTTTTATTGCCTCCCTACCCACTGGCGGACAACATCCAGACTTTCAACCACTTACTCAATCTCCGTGCTCCCCTTTGACGGCACGGAGCTTCAGGAAAATCCTGACAGTCAAATAGTTAAGCGCCAGGCAAAACCGAGCCAAGGTTTATACAATAATAATAGTTATATTTGCGTGAATAATTATGCACAATTATGAGCATTCAGCAGGAAAAGATAAAGGAGTTGGTAGAGCGCAGGGCTGCGGCAAGGCTTGGAGGCGGTCAGAAGAGGATAGATGCACAGCATCAGAAGGGTAAGCTGACAGCGCGTGAAAGACTGGCTCTGCTGCTTGACGAAGGCAGTTTTGAAGAGTTCGACATGTTCGTACAGCATCGCTGCACGAATTTCGGAATGGACAAGAGCAAATATGACGGAGACGGTGTCGTTACAGGAATGGGAACCATCGACGGCCGTCTCGTATACGTCTTTGCACAGGACTTCACAGTGAACGGAGGGTCCATGTCAGAGACAATGGCTCAGAAGATCTGCAAGGTGATGGATATGTCGATGCGAAACGGAGTGCCGTTTATCGGAATCAACGACTCTGGTGGAGCGCGAATCCAGGAAGGCATCAATTCCCTGGCAGGTTTTGGCGAAATCTTCGAAAGAAACATCCTTGCATCAGGAGTGGTCCCACAGATCTCCGGCATCTTCGGTCCTTGCGCAGGAGGAGCTGTATACTCCCCTGCCTTGACAGACTTCACCGTCATGATCAAGGACACCTCCTACATGTTCCTCACAGGTCCTAGTGTGGTCAAAGCCGTGACAGGAGAAGTCGTGACACAGGAAGAGCTGGGAGGAGCAAGCGTACATGCCGGCAAGAGCGGCGTCGCCCATTTCGCGGCCGAGAACGAAGAGGAAGGAATCGAGATCATAAAGGCCCTGCTCAGCTTCATCCCATCAAACAACAGGGAACAGGCCCCATTCGTGGAAACATCAGACCCTGCCGGAAGAGTTGCAGACATCCTCAACGACATCATCCCTGACAATCCAGGCAAACCATATGACATGTACGACGTCATCGGCAACATCGTTGATGACGGATTGTTCCTGGAAGTGCACCAAAGCTGGGCGAAGAACATCATCGTAGGTTTTGCACACATGAACGGCCGTTCTGTAGGCATAGTGGCAAACCAGCCTAAGATCCTGGCAGGTGTTCTGGATATCAACGCATCACGCAAAGCCGCCAGATTCGTGCGCTTCTGCGACGCTTTCAACATCCCGTTGGTCACATTGGTTGACGTTCCTGGCTTCCTTTGCGGAACACAGCAGGAATACGGCGGCATAATCTCCCACGGAGCAAAGCTGTTGTTTGCATATGGTGAGGCAACCGTACCTAAGGTTACCGTCACATTGCGAAAGTCATACGGCGGTGCCCATATCACAATGAGCTGCAAGCAATTGCGCGGAGACATCAACTACGCATGGCCGTCAGCCAACATTGCCGTCATGGGAGCGGAAGGTGCGGTGGAGATCCTTTATTCAAAGGAAATCAAGGCACTGGAAGATCCTGCAGAACAGGCAAGGATTGCCGAAGACAAGAGGAACGAATACAATGACCTCTTCTGCAATCCATACAACGCCGCAAGCTACGGATTCGTGGACGACATCATTGAGCCGCGCAACACGCGCTTCCGCATCATAAGGGCCCTCGAGCAGCTTGCAGGAAAGAAGCAGACAAACCCTTGGAAGAAACACGACAACCTGCCATTATAATGAACAGCATAGCCTTACTGCAGATATCTGCCACAGATCCCCACGGCATCATCATCACCGCGGTGTCTGTGCTTGTTGTGTTCGCTTCCCTGGCAATCCTGCACATTTCATATTATCTTATAGGCAAGGTCGTCAACTGGCACGCGAAATGGTCCGAAAGAAACGAAGAGACCACAACTTCGGACTCAGAAGAACCAGTAGGTATCCACGATGAGGAAAGCTATGTGATAACCATCAGGAGAAAAGGGCAACATGAAACCATCAATGCACGCAAGTCACCGTTCACGATGTCTGCAAGCCCGATCAAAGAGACTTCAGGCTGCAGCCGCATCGAGTCACCGCTTGATGGTAACATATTGGCAATCAATGTGAAGGTAGGTGACAAGGTCAAGACAGGTCAGCCGGTAGCCATTCTCGAAGCAATGAAGATGGAAAATGAGATACAGGCGGAGACCGACGGCACAGTAACCGCTGTCAGCGTTCAGAAAGGCGATCATGTTGCCCTGGGCGACCACATCATAACAATCGGATAATGCCATGGACACAATCATAGACAGCCTTGTGCAGTTCCTGCAATACACAGGATTCGCAAGCATGACATTAAAGCATCTGGTGATGATATGCATAGGCATAGCCTTCATCACGATGGCCATCAAGAAAGACTGGGAGCCGCTGCTCCTGGTCCCTATAGGCTTCGGTATAATCATAGGAAACATTCCGTTCACAGCAGGCCTCCAGATAGGAATCTACGAAGAAGGCTCGGTGATGAACATCCTATATCAGGGTGTACAGAACGGATGGTATCCTCCACTGATCTTCCTTGGCATCGGAGCGATGACGGACTTCTCTTCGCTGATATCGCAGCCACGTCTGCTTCTGATCGGAGCAGCCGCTCAGATCGGCATCTTCGGAGCATACATCGTAGCCCTTCATCTGGGATTCACGCCGGCCGAGGCAGGAGCCATCGGCATCATAGGAGGCGCAGACGGTCCCACAGCCATCTTCCTTTCATCGAAACTTGCACCGCACATGATGGGAGCCATCGCAGTGTCTGCATATTCATATATGGCACTCGTCCCCGTGATCCAGCGTCCTATCATGCTTCTGATGACCACCAGGAAGGAAAGGCTCATACGCATGAAGAACCCGCGTGAGGTAAGCCAGAGAGAAAAGATCATCTTCCCTATCGTAGGCTTCATCATCACGGCACTCGTAGTTCCATCAGGATTGCCTCTGCTGGGAATGCTGTTCTTCGGCAACCTTCTGAAGGAAAGCGGCGTGACAAAACGCCTTGCCGAAACAGCACGAGGACCGCTGATAGATGTTGTGACAATATTGATCGGCGTCACTGTAGGATGTTCGACTCAGGCAGACGTCTTCCTCACCGGAGACTCCATCAAGATCTTCCTCCTTGGACTTCTGTCGTTTATCGTAGCAACGATAGGAGGAGTCGGCTTTGCCAAGATCATAAACCTTTTCTGCAAGAAGGAAAACAGAATAAACCCGCTTATCGGCAACGCAGGAGTATCTGCGGTACCTGATGCGGCCAGAGTATCCCAGAACGTAGGACGTGAGTTTGACCCGAACAACCACCTCCTCCCTCACGCAATGGCCCCTAACGTGGCCGGAGTGATCGGTTCAGCCGTTGCTGCAGGCATCCTGCTCAGTTTCCTCGGATAAATTTAGAGACTATGGTCGATAGTAAGTCCTCCTCCCGAGGAGGAGGATTTAGGAGGAGGGTAACGTTAAACAATAAAGTTGAAAACTTTATGATTTCATTTAAAGACAAGATATATATCCTGGACGGTGCAATGGGCACCATGATCCAAAAGCACGGCGTGGCGGAAGCAGACAACAACTCAGAGCGTCTCAACCTCACGCGCCCTGATGCAATCAAGAAAATCCATAAGGAATATATAGCCGCCGGGGCAGATATCATCGAGACCAACACCTTCAGCGCAAATGCCATATCACAGGAGGAATATGGCGCATCTCCGGAAGCGGCCAGGATGGCATACGAAGGAGCACGCATAGCACGCGAGGCAGCAGACGAGGCAGCAGCCATGGCCGCCGAGATCGGACTGACACGAAAGGTGTGGGTAGCCGGCAGCATGGGACCGACATCCAAGTCGCTCTCATTATCTCCGAATGCCGGCGATCCTTCATTCAGGACACACTCTTTCGACCAGATGTATGAGGCATATCGCGAGCAGGCTGAGGCATTGATCCGTGGTGGAGTCGATATGTTCCTCATCGAAACATGCTTCGATGCCCTCAACACAAAGGCAGCATTGGCCGCAATAGCAGATTGTCAGACATCTGAGGAGAACAAACCGGTAATCATTTCAGTCTCAGTTGGAGACCGAAGCGGCCGCACATTGACCGGGCAGACGCTTGAGGCGTTCTACACTTCAGTATGCCACTACCCCATCATGGCATTCGGCCTGAACTGTTCTCTTGGGGCATCGGAGCTGATGCCGCTTGTGGAAGACCTGAACAGATGGTGCCGATGTGCAGTCAGCTGCTATCCTAACGCCGGCCTCCCTAACGAGATGGGAGGATACGACCAAAGTCCTGAGGAGATGGGAGAACAGGTAAGGGAAATGGCATCGAAAGGCCTGGTCAACATAGTCGGCGGATGTTGCGGAACGACTCCTGACCATATACGCGCTATCGCCGCGGCTGTCAAAGGCATCTCACCACGCGCCCAAAACATGGACGGCAAGACAGGACCGTTGACAGTAAGCGGCCTGGAAGCTGTGACAGTCGATGTGGAGAACAACAATTTCACCAATGTCGGCGAAAGGACCAATGTCGCCGGATCCAGAAAATTCGCGAAACTGATTGCCGAGGGCAAATACGACGAAGGCCTGCTGATCGCCGCAAAACAGATCGAGGACGGAGCGGCCATCATCGACATCAACATGGATGACGCCATGCTGGACAGCACCAAGGAAATGGAGCGTTTCGTCCGTTACATATCCAATGAACCTGCAGTCGCCAAGGCTGCACTGATGATCGATTCATCTCACTGGGAGACCATCCTTGCAGGGCTTAAGAATGCGCAGGGCAAATGCATCGTGAACTCCATCAGCCTTAAGGAGGGCCCAGAGGAGTTCGTAAGGAAGGCAAAGGCGATCAATGCTCTCGGTGCCGCCATGGTCGTCATGGCATTCGACGAGGAAGGCCAGGCAACCACATATGACAGAAAGATAGAAATATGCGAAAGGGCATATAGGCTGCTGACAGAAGAGGCAGGCGTAGCTCCGCATGACATCATATTTGATGTGAACATACTCTCCGTCGGCACCGGCATCGAGGAGCACGCAAGATATGCCGTAGACTTTATAGAAGCGGTAAGATGGATCAAGACAAACCTTCCAGGAGCTCTTACCTCCGGAGGCGTTTCAAACCTGTCTTTTGCATTCAGGGGCAACAATGCAGTGCGTGAAGCTATGCACTCGGCTTTCCTATATCATGCAATCAAGGCAGGAATGGACATGGCGATCGTCAACCCATCTATGCTTCAGATCTACGATGACATTGAGCCGGAACTCCTCAAGTGCGTAGAAGATGTGATATTTGACACAGATCCGAAGGCGACAGAGAGACTCATCGACAAAGCTTCCAGAATGAAGGAACAAGCGGCCGACAAAACCGAAACGGCACACGGGCACCATTGCTCATGCGGCTGCTGTCATGAACACGCAGAGACAGTCTCATCACGCCTTAAGACAGCTCTGATCAAAGGCCGCACAGACTCACTCCAGCATGATCTTGTGGAGGCGATGGCAGAATATGGAAGCGCAGTGAAAATCATAGAAGGCCCTCTCATGGAAGGCATGGAGAATGTGGGCAAACTCTTTGGCGAAGGCAAGATGTTCCTTCCGCAGGTCGTGAAGTCGGCCAAGGTCATGAGAGACGCCGTGGAGATCCTCCATCCATACATGAACGCATCAGAGGAAGAAGTCAGGACATCCAAGCCAAGAATCGTTGTCGCAACCGTCAAGGGAGATGTCCACGACATAGGAAAGAACATCATGGGCATCGTCCTGACATGCAACGGATTCGAGGTGCATGATCTCGGCGTCATGGTAGACAAGGAAACCATCCTTGAGAAAGCCATCGGACTGAATGCAGACATCATAGCAGTCAGCGGTCTGATCACCCCTTCCCTCTTCCAGATGGAGGAACTCTGCAGGGAGATGAGTGCCAGGGGCATGTCAACACCGCTATTTATCGGCGGAGCGACCACAAACGCTCTCCATACAGCCGTCAGACTGGCACCTCTGTATGGCCATGTGTTCCATGGCCCTGACGCATCGGCTACAGCCGTGATGGCAAACAAATGCATGACGGACAGAAAGGCATTCGAGCAGGAGCAGCATGATGAGCAGGAACGCATCAGAGCCTTGTATGCCAAGGGATCGGAAAAGGCATCAGAAGAAGTTCGGGATCCTAAGCAAATAGCCCCAGCTCCATCTGTCCCACACCCGCAGGACATCCCGGCCAAAGAGCTCAGACTTGAAGATGTCCTTCCATATTTCGACTGGAGGATGTTCTATGCCATCTGGGGCGTGAAATACGGAAGCGCATCACCGGAGGCAATGGAGCTTATGCAGCTCAGACAGGATGCCGAAGAGGAACTCGCACTTGGCAACTTTCTGATAAGAATCTCAGCCCGCTTCCTTGACGCATGCACCGATGGCAATGACATCATCTGCACTACAAGTAATGCAAGCACGGTAAGACTCCCGATGCTGAGACAGGAAAAAGGAGAATGCATGTCCCTTTGCGATTTCATAGCCGATGAGGACTCTGGCAGCAAGTCGCCGCTGGGCTTCTTTACAATCAGCGTGAAGGCCAGGAAGGCCGCTCACGAGGAAGGATGCTGCTGCCCTGCATGCGGCAACAAATATGAGGACCTCGTGGCGAAGACCGTCAGGATGACCCTTGCGGAAGCTGCCTCCAAGTGGCTGGACAAGGAGCTTGAGACATTCGCAAAGGACGAAATGAAGTTCATAAAGCCGGCTGCGGGCTATGCCAGCTGTCCGGACCACACTCTCAAGCGAGACATCATGGACATACTTTCAGGAGAATTCAGCCTCGGAATCAAGCTGACAGAAAGTTGCGCCATGATACCGGAAGCCAGCATCTGCGGCATGATTGTGATGCACCCGCAGGCGAAATACATAGAAGTAAGGAAGATCGGCCAGAAGCAGCACGACGAATATGTGGCACGAAGAGGCATGGACGCAGTATCTGCCCGACGCTTCCTCGGCCACCTGCTTGACGCGTAATCACTTGCTCCCCAAATGCGGCAAGGAGATATAGGAAAACATTGATTATCAACGAACTGTAAAACACACCAAAATGAAGGTAACAGACATATTGGCAAACAGCAAGAAGACATACCCTTCTTTGGAAATCGTCCCCCCTCTCAGAGGCATGACCAAGGATGAGCTTCTCGAAAGCATCGCTCCTTTCATGGAGTTCAGCCCGAAGTACATCAACGTCACATGTCACAGGGACGAGTTTGAATACAAGGAAGAGCCCGACGGCACATTCAGCCGCCACCTGGTCCGCAACAGGATCAGCGAGACCACAGTGTGCGCTGCCATCATGTCCAGATATGATGTCGAAGTAGTACCTCACCTGATCTGCGGAGGCAACACTGTGGAAGAGATACAGAGCAGACTGGACAACCTGGCATTCCTAGGGATCAACAACATCGTAGCCCTTAGGGGTGACAGTATGACAGGAGAGAAGAGATTCTCCCCTACTCCTGGCGGATATCGATATGCGAACGAGCTGGTGGAAGGAATCAGAAGCTATCAGGGAAGCAGTTCGTACAGACGTAGCCGTGGATTGGAAACTGATGACCGGTATTTCTGCATCGGAGTAGGAGCCTATCCTGAAAAGCATTTCGAGGCACCGAACCTTGAGACCGACATCGCCAACCTGAAGAGGAAAGTGGATGCCGGAGCGGACTATGTGATCACACAGATGTTCTTCGACAACAGGATTTACTACGATTTCGTCGAGAAATGCCGTGCCGCAGGCATAACTGTCCCTATCATCCCCGGCCTTAAGCCTATCTCCACTTTCAAGCAGATCAGCGTGCTTCCTGAAGCATTCTCGCTGGACATCCCAGTCGAACTGACCCAGGAAATGACAAAGTTCAGGAATGATAAAGACGCTGTCTATCAGATAGGCACAGAATGGTGCGCACAGCAGTGCAAGGACCTCATCGCACACGGGGTACCGGCCGTACATTTCTACACAATGGGGAAAAGCAAAAACATCACAGGCATTCTCCAGGAATGTTTCTAGGAAAGACACAAATAGATTAAAGATTTTAACGGATTTCGATTGATAAGTTGGTCTTTTATTATTAAATTTGCGTGATTTAGCAGAATATTTAAATAAATACACATAATTAAACATCAATATGCAGAACAAATTGCAAGAATTGACAGACAAACTCTACAATGAGGGTCTGGCAAAGGGAAAACAGGAAGGCGAGGAAATCCTTGCCAAGGCAAAGGTTCAGGCTGAGGAAATCGTAGCAAAGGCTCAGGCAGAGGCGGCGCAGATCGTCGCTGCGGCCCAGAAGCAGGCTGAGGAACTCAAGAGCAAGGTTGCATCTGACGTGAAGATGGCAGCGAACCAGAGCCTTGCAGCGACAAAGAAGGACATCGAGACTCTCGTGGTTGGCAAAATGGCAGACGAGCCTGTAAAGAACGCGCTCACATCTGCCGATTTCGTCAAGGAGCTCATCAAGGCTGTTGCGGAGAAATTCACAACTGAGGGTCCGGTTGATCTTGCGGTAATTCTTCCTGAGTCACTTAAGAGCGGACTTGAGCCATTTGTGACAGGTGAGCTCACCAGGATTCTCGGTGCAGAGGTAAAGGCAGACTTCTCAAAGAAGGTCAGCGGAGGTTTCCAGATCGGTCCTAAGGACGGTGGCTACTTCGTAAGCTTCACAGAGGAGACATTCAACGAACTCATCTGCGAGTACCTCAGACCAGCAACAAAGAAAATCCTCTTCGGATAATGAACAATTACATCTATATAATCGCAGGTCTTCCTGATTTCACTCCGGATTGGAGACAAGGAGAAGATGTGCTCAACGGTTATCTCGAGCAGATGAAGGAGCTCCTGTCCGCAAAGGACAACGAAGTGCTCGACTTCATCATCAAGGGATTTGACAAGGAGAACATCGGTCTTGACTTCTACAAGGCAGCTTTGTCCCACAGCAACGGATTCATCAGGGAGTTCTTTCAGTTTGACATGAATGTGCGCAATCAGAAGGTCAGATACCTAAATCAGGCCTTGGGACGCGCTCCGGAAAAGGGAATCCTCAAGTTGACTGATCCAGAAGCTGAACCTACAGGCCTTGAGCCTGAGGCACCGGAGTTCAAGGAGTCAGAAAAACTGCAGGCCATCCTTGAAGGAAGTGACATTCTGTCAAGAGAAAGAGGAATCGACGATCTGTATTGGGATAAGATTGACGAAATTACCCTCTTTGACTATCTCACATTCGAGAAGATTCTCGCGGTAGCGGTCAAAATGATGATCATCCGCCGCTGGATCATGCTTGATGAAAAAACAGGACGCGAAATGTTCAAGAGACTCGTAGATGAAGTGCGAGGCACTTTTAAAGGAGTCGAATACAACGAATAAAACAAAATAGTTAATATCATATGAAAACAACAGGAAAGGTTACGGGTATCGTATCCAACCTTGTAACTGTGGAAGTTAACGGTCCAGTATCTCAGAATGAGATCTGCTACATTACTGTCGGTGACACCAAGCTCATGGCCGAGGTCATCAAGGTAAACGGTAAGAACGCCGCAGTACAGGTATTTGAGAGCACCCGTGGACTTAAGAACGGAGACCTGGTAGAGTTCGAGGAAAAGATGCTTGAGGCAACCCTCGGCCCTGGTCTTCTCTCAAGTAGTTATGACGGTCTCCAGAACGACCTCACCACTATGGATGGCGTATTCTTGAAGAGAGGAGAATACACAAGTCCTCTCAACCACGAGAAACTTTGGGACTTCACCCCTATCGCCAAGCCTGGCGACAAGGTGATTGCTGCAGATTGGCTCGGAGAGGTAAAGGAAGGATGGCTCCCTCACAAGATCATGGTACCATTCTCATTCAAGGGAGAATATACTGTCAAGACAGTTGCTGAGGCCGGCCAGTACAACATCGACAAGGTCATTGCCGTGCTTACTGACGCTGCAGGAGAGGATGTAGAGGTGACCATGTGGCAGAAATGGCCTGTAAAGGTTGCCATCAAGGGCTACAAGGAAAAGCCAAGACCATCAAAGATCATGGAGACAGGAGTGCGTGCGATCGACACTCTCAACCCTATTGCAGAGGGAGGTACAGGATTCATCCCAGGTCCTTTCGGATGCGGAAAGACAGTGCTTCAGCACGCGATCGCAAAGCAGGGTGACGCAGACGTGATTCTCATGGCAGCCTGCGGTGAGCGTGCAAATGAGGTTGTGGAGATCTTCGCTGAGTTCCCTGAACTCATCGACCCGCATACAGGACGCCACCTCATGGAGCGTACTACAATCATCTGTAACACATCAAACATGCCGGTAGCTGCCCGTGAGGCATCGGTTTACACCGCAATGACAATCTGCGAGTACTACCGTGCAATGGGTCTGAAGGTCCTTCTCCTTGCCGACTCGACATCACGTTGGGCACAGGCGCTGCGTGAGATGTCAAACCGTATGGAGGAGCTCCCAGGTGCCGACGCGTTCCCTGTGGACCTTTCAGCGATCATCTCAAACTTCTATGCCCGCGCCGGAATGGTTGTGCTTAACAACGGCCAGACAGGTGCCGTTACATTCATCGGTACAGTATCACCGGCCGGTGGTAACCTCAAGGAGCCTGTGACAGAGTCTACAAAGAAGGCTGCACGTTGCTTCTACGCACTTGAGCAGAACCGTGCGGACCAGAAGCGTTACCCTGCCGTCAATCCTATCGACTCATATTCTAAATATCTCGAGTATCCGGAGATTCGCGAATACCTCAACGAGACCATCATGCCAGGATGGGTTGAAATGGTCGAGAAGACCAAGAACATCATCCGCAAGGGTAAGGAGGCAAACGACCAGATCAACATCCTCGGTGACGACGGCGTTCCAATGAGCTACCATGAGATCTTCTGGAAATCAGAGCTCGTAGACTTCGTCATCCTCCAGCAGGACGCATTCGACGACATCGACGCACTCTGTCCGCTCGAAAGACAGAAATACATGCTCAAGACAGTGATCGACATCTGCGACCGCGATTTCGTATTCGAGGACTTCGAGGAGTGCCGCAACTATTTCAAGGAGCTCATCAACTGCCTCAGACAGATGAACTACTCTGAATTCAAGAGCGACAGATTCAATGAGTATCAGGAAAAACTTAATAATCTTCTAAGCAATGGCAAGTAAGGCATTTCAGAAAATATACACCCAGCTGGAGGCCATCACAAAGGCTACAGTTTCGCTCAGAGCGACAGGTGTTTCAAACGACGAGCTTGCACTCGTAGACGGCCGCCTTGCTCAGGTGGTTAAGACAAAGGGAGAACTTGTGACTCTCCAGATCTTCTCTGGTACAGAAGGCATCCCTACCGATGCTGAGGTGGTATTCCTCGGCGGAGCACCGAGCCTCAATGTTGGCGAGGAGCTTGCGGGTCGTTTCTTCAACGCATACGGCGAGCCTATCGACGGCGGTCCTCAGGTAGAAGGCAGAAAAGTCGAGATCGGCGGTCCGTCTGTGAACCCTTATAAGAGAAAGCAGCCATCACAGATCATCCCTACAGGTATCGCCGGCATCGACCTCAACAACACCCTCGTGTCAGGACAGAAGATCCCATTCTTCGCAGACCCTGACCAGCCATACAACAACGTAATGGCACAGGTGGCACTCCGTGCGGACGTAGACAAGATCATCCTCGGAGGTATGGGTCTTTCAAACGACGACTACCTCTACTTCAAGCATGAGTTTGAAGCTGCAGGAGCGCTTGACAAGATCATCTCTTTCGTCAACACAACCGAGCAGCCACCGGTGGAGCGTCTCCTCATTCCGGACATGGCGCTTACTGCAGCAGAGTATTTCGCTGTGGAGAAGAACGAGAAGGTACTCGTGCTCCTCACCGACATGACTCTCTACGCCGATGCTCTCTCAATCGTATCTAACCGTATGGACCAGATCCCTTCAAAGGACTCAATGCCAGGTTCACTCTACTCTGACCTCGCAAAGATCTATGAGAAGGCGGTGCAGCTCCCGGACGGAGGTTCAATCACCATCATCGCGGTGACTACCCTCAACGACGGAGACATCACTCACGCTATTCCGGATAACACAGGATACATCACCGAGGGACAGCTCTTCCTCCGTACAGATCCGGATTCAGGTAAGGTCATCATCGACCCGTTCCGTTCACTTTCACGTCTGAAACAGCTCGTCCAGGGTAAGAAGACACGTAAGGATCACGGACAGGTAATGAACGCTTCAGTACGTCTTTACGCAGACGCTCAGAACGCAAAGACCAAGCTCGAGAACGGTTTCGACCTGAGCGACTACGACCTCAGATGTCTTGACTACGCCAAGGCTTATGCCACAAGACTCCTTGCCATCGACGTCAACCTCAAGATCGACGAGATGCTCGACACTGCATGGGAGCTCTTCGGAACATACTTCACAAAGGCAGAGACCGGTATCAAGCAGGAACTGATTGACCAGTTCTGGAAAAAATAACCAACATTTATGGCAATAAAGTTTCAATATAATAAGACTTCTCTCAATAACTTGAACAAGCAGCTCAAGATGAGGAAGAACGCACTCCCGACGTTGAAAAACAAGGAGTCTGCTCTCCGAATCGAGGTGAAGAAGGCCAAGGATTATGCAGAGAAACTTATTGAAGATCTTGATGCCTCACTGAAGAGATACGACTATCTCGCTGCGCTTTGGAACGAATTCCAGCCAAATCTGATCTCAATCGTTGATGTAGACCTGTACACAGTAAAGGTTGCCGGAGTAAAGACCCCAGCCCTGGGTGACATCAAATACGAGATCAACGAGTTCGACGCATTCAGCTGCCCTGCGTGGTTTGCAGACGGAGTTGCGATCCTGAAGGAACTCTCAAGATTGGGAATCGAGTCTGAAGTCTATAAGGAGAAAGCCCGTATCCTGGATTTCCAGAGAAAGAAGACCACTCAGAAAGTAAACCTTTATGAGAAGGTGCAGATCCCTGGATATCAGGAGGCCATCAGAAAGATCAAACGATACATGGAAGACGAGGAGAATCTCTCTAAGGCAGCTTCCAAGATCGTGAAGAGCAGACATGCTCTTGAAGAAGCAGAGGAGGAAATGAACCATGATAACTAAAATGACCAAATACTCCTTCATTCTCCTTACCGGAGAGAAGGAAGGCTTCCTGGAACAGCTTCAGGAACTCGGAGTCGTGGATATCAGCCGTTCAGTAAAACCTGTCGACCAGGACTCCTCTGAGATGCTTGCCAAGGCGACAAAGGCCAGGAAGGCACTTGAATTCCTTGAAAGCATCGACTACACCAAAGATGCAGACGCAGAGGCTATATCGAAAGCCACAGTGACAGTCGAGGGCGACCCTATCGCCTTCGTGGAGAACTGCAAGGCAAGACTGGCAGAGCTGCAGGCTGCACTTTCCGCTGCAGGAAAAGAGGTTGAGATCAGACGTCCTTGGGGTACATATGACAAGAACGCGCTCGACTCTCTTGCAGACTTGGGATACTCTGTACACTACTATGTTGTGGACAAGAAGAAGTTTGATGAAAGCTGGGCGGAGCTCTACCCTCTCCAGGTCGTTGACGACCAGACAGACAAGGTATGGTTCGTGACAGTATCATCAAATGATTCCGAATATGCCTTCCCTGTCAAAGAGACAGCCGCACCTTCAGGTACATTTGCACAGGCAAATGAAGAACTGGAGCGAATCAAGGAAGAGATCATCCTCTGCAAGGCCGGCATCCTCAATGCAAAGGACTACATCCCAGCAATGAAGGAAATCAGGAACGCCGATCTCGCTGACCTCGACCGCTACCTCGCTAACGAAGCGGGCCAGATCGCAGCAGAGAACTACATCACCGTATTCACAGGCTTTGCTCCTGCAGAAAACGATGCGGACCTGGTGGAAGCATTCGAGAAGATGGGCGTTCTCTATATCAAGGAAGACGCTGTACAGGAGGACAACCCTCCTATCAAGCTTCAGAACGGCTGGTTCGCCCGTCAGTTCGAAGTCTTCACCGAAATGTACGGCATGCCTGTTTATACAGAGTTTGACCCGACACCTATCGTGGCTCCATTCTACCTGCTGTTCTTTGCAATGTGTATGGGTGACGCAGGTTACGGTATCATACTTCTCCTGATGGGAATAATGCTGAACAAGGGATGGGTGAAGATCGGAATGTTCGAAGGACTGGGCAATATCATTGCGATACTTGGAGCCGGAACAATGCTCGTGGGTACCGTCCTCGGAACATTCTTCGGAACCAGCCTCTTCGAAGCGGCATGGGTACCTCAGTGGCTGAAGAGCTGCATGATCGTCGGCGACATCGACATCCCTGGCATCGGAACATTGAATATCCAGATGATCCTCGCTATGGGAATCGGTATCTTCCACATCTGTCTTGCAATGACCGTAAAGGCAATATGCTATACGAAGCGTTTCGGCATCAAGGAGAACATCGCCACATGGGGCTGGCTCCTGCTTATCGTCGGAGGAGTACTCCTTGCACTTCTCGGAGTCGGAAAGATCCTTTCACCGGAAGCGATGAAATGGGCGGTAATGGCTGTCGGAGGAGTATCCGCACTCGCCATCTACATCTTCAACACTCCTGGCAGAAATCCTCTGATCAACATCGGAGCAGGCCTCTGGGACACTTACAACATGGCAACAGGTATCCTTGGTGACGTACTCAGTTATCTGCGTCTGTTCGCTCTCGGACTCGCCGGCGGAATGCTCGGACAGGCATTCAATGACCTGGCGATCTCCGTAAAGGGAGACAGTCCTGTAACATGGTTGCCATTCGTTCTTATACTTATCATAGGGCACCTGATGAACATCATGCTTTCAGGACTTGGAGCATTCGTTCACCCTATGCGACTCACATTCATGGAGTATTTCAAGAACGCAGGCTACGAAGGAAAGGGTGCAGCCTACAACCCACTCAAAACCAACAAATAAGTAATTTATAAATAACTAAAATCTTAATATCATGAACACAATTGAGTTACTCGGTTATCTTGGCCTTGCTCTCATGCTTGGTCTTTCATTCGTCGGCAGTGCCATCGGTACAACAATTGCCGGAAACGCAGCAGAAGGTGCTCTCAAGAAGAATCCTGACGGTGCAACAAACTACATGGTCCTTTCAGCGATGCCTGCTTCACAGGGTCTCTACGGTTTCGTAGCATTCTTCGTATGGATCGGTAAGGATTTCGCAGCAGACGGTCTCTCGATCTTCGCTATCGGTCTCGCAGCTGGTGCGGCATTCTTCATCTCTGCACTTCGTCAGGGTCAGGTTTGTGCTAACGGTATCATCGGAATCTCACAGGGACACGACGTCTTCACCAAGACTCTTATCTACGGTGCGCTTCCTGAGCTTTACGCCATCCTCGCTTTCGTAGCTGCATTCATGGCATAATACCGTCAAAGCTATATGAAAAACCGGCTGCTTTCGCAGTCGGTTTTTTTTATATATATTTGCGTGACAAAACCTAAAGCTGAACGACAATGGCATTCATAATTACTGACAATACAAAGTGCGGTGTGATAGGATACGGAAGCTGGGCAACGGCACTTGTGCACACATTGACCAAGAATAAGGTTCATGTATGGTGGCATATCCGTAACGAAGAGATCATGGAAAGCCTCCTGACCGAAGGCTACAACGCAAAATATCTGAGTGATATAGAGTTAGACCAGAATTACATGAGCCCTACCAATGACATCAACGAAGTTGTGAGAAACTCGGAGGTTATTCTGATAGCCACGCCTTCAGCATTCATCAAGAATGTAATGGCAGACCTCACGGAGTCCTTGGAAAACAAGTTCATACTTTCTGCGACCAAAGGTATCATCACAGACGACTACACAACCATCACAGAGTATTTCAACCAGACATACAACCTGCCTTACGCTCAGCTTGGACTGATCTCAGGTCCATCACATGCTGAAGAGGTCGCATTGGACAGACTTTCATATCTTACCGTAGCATGCAAGGAAGAAGAGAATGCTCAGAAGATCGGAGACATGTTCAAAAGCAACACATTCAAGGTCAGCCATTCCACAGACATCTACGGCATCGAGTATGCCGCCGTTCTCAAGAACATCTATGCGATCGCAGGAGGTCTTGCTTCCGGACTTGGATATGGAGATAACTTCAGAGCGGTACTGACTGCAGCATGCGCAAAGGAACTCACAAGATTTGTGAATGAGAGCTATCCTTTTGAAAGAGACACGATGAACTCAGTATATCTCGGAGACCTTCTGGTAACATCGTACTCATCATTCAGCCGCAACCGCCGTCTTGGACAGCTCATAGGCCACGGACACACCGTCAAGAGCGCCCTCAACGAGATGACAATGGTCGCAGAAGGTTATTATGCTGCAGCATGCATAAAGAAGATCAATGAAAAGCACGAGATAAGCATGCCGATTGCCGAAATGGTATACGACATCCTCTACAGGCGCTTCAGCGCAAGAAAAAGAATGAAAGAATTGACAGCGCAGCTGTAGTCGAATATAAAAAGCCACTGACCCTAGTCATTGACGGCATTGGCTCCCGAAAAGGGAGGGGACCCACGAAGTGGGGAGGACCGTCAGTGACTAGGGTCAGTGGCTTCTAGTGAATATTAATATTCGTCTGGAGCGTACTTGAATGGATCAAGCGGAGAGGTGTAGTCGCAATAGTCTGACTCAACAAAGAATCTTTCAAGCTCGATCTTGGCATTCTCAAGTGAATCCGAAGTATGCACGATGTTCTCCTGTGCGCTGAGGCTGTAATCGCCACGGATAGTTCCCGGAACGGCCTTGCTGGCCTTTGTTGCTCCTGCCATGTCACGTACTACCTGAACGGCGCTGTATCCTTCCCAGCAGCAAAGGATAACCGGAGCCGCCATCATACCGTCTCTAAGCCAAGGGAAGAAAGGCCTGTCGAGAAGATGGGCATAATGCACCTTGAGAATCTCCTCATCAAGCTGCACCATCTTCATCGCAACGAGTTTGAGGCCTCTCTTCTCAAATCTTGAGATAACCTCACCAACCAGTCCTCTCTGGAGGCATCCTGGTTTCAAAATCACCAATGTTCTTTCCATATTATATTATTATATATTGTTTCTTGAAAGTGGCATTGTCATACATCGTGCCCCACCGCCACCACGAGGGAGTTCAGATCCGTCGATTGTAATTACGCATGGAGAATCTCCGTATACCGTCGCATCTGCCTTACCGGAAATGAAGTCATTTGCCTGTACCACCTCGAATCCATTCTTTGAAAGTTCCTCAAGCGTATGGATATTACGTGCATATGAAAGCACCTTGCCCGGAGCGAATGCAAAGAAGTTGGCACCGCTATGCCACTGCTCTCTCTCCTGGTCCCACTCGTCCGCACCACCGCACACGATTGGCTTGAGATCCATTCCGAGTTTCTTCAGTACACTCAGAAGTCCGGATACAGGACGGATACTGGTCACCTGACCGTCCTCAATCACTATATGTACGGTCTGATACTGGTTGGCCTGCATGATAAGCGGCTTGAAGACCATGCACTTGTCCGTGTCAAGCATGGTGAACACCATATCAAGGTGGATGAAGGACTCAGGCTCCGCAGGCAACTGCTGCACGATGACATTGTAACGTCCATATGGTATCGACTTACGGAATCGGTCAATAATGAAATCAATGCCCTGAGGCGTTGTCCTGACACCGTTTCCGATGATGAGGATGTCTTCACGAGCCACGATGATGTCTCCACCCTCCATGATGACCTGAGAAGTCTCAGGCTGCAGATGATTTGCATCGATCACACTGCAGTCGAACACACCGCTGCCACGGTAGATCGCATCCATTATGAAAGACTCACGCATGCGGACCTTGTTTGCCATACGGCAAATCAGCGCATTGTTGCCGATAGTTACGGCTGCATCTCTTGTGAAGTAGAAATTATAGAGAGGATAGAGAGCGTAATACTCGTTCTTGAGATATGAAGTCAGAGTGTTGATCCTTGCAGGAAGTCCCTCAATCAGCACTCGCGCCAGATCCGGCGACTTCATCATCATGAGTTCCTCATAATAGGACATGACATCCTCTGTCTCGCAGATTCTTCTGATAAGGTCCGCCCTTGGCTTGAACTGGTCAAGGACATTAATGAGAAGGGAGCGCACCTCGTGTACTGTCGCAACTTTCGAGAGCACACCATAAAGCTGTTCGTATTCTGTCTGTGCCACCGAAAGGTTGAGAATGTCACTATACAAGGCTCTTTGAACATTGTTCGGAGTCATATTCTCAACCTCTGCACCAGGACGGTGCAAAAGCACGGCATTCAGTTTTCCGATCTCGGACTGAACTTCGATCTTAAGTTTATTCTGTGTCATATATTCAGGTTATCAACCAATTTTGTAAATATAGGCAATATTTGGGAAATCGCCAAATCACCTCATCAGTCGCACGGTGACGTTATGCAGTTCGGAGTCAGTATGAGGCGAGAGCCTGTCAAGTGGTTGAATTCCAACGTGAACAAGCCCCTTGGAGACCGTCGAAGGCAAAACTGCTCTCACCTTGTAGACTTTCTGCTCCTGGGCAATAGACATTCCGGCACAGACTGTCTCCTCAAACCTATTGAAGGATCTCACAAGTACCTTGTTCACACCCTTGTGAAGTTCAAGCATCACCTTCTCCGTACGATCGGTCGTCCTATATGGGTTGAGATGCTTCATCATTGTCTTGCCATCCACCATTACCTCAACTCCATTGCCGGCACGGACATCAAGAATGGCTGTACATGACTTACCCGCATATACATCTGCAGTCATCAGATAGTTCTCGAATCCAGTGGAAGGCAATTCCATTGAGTCCGATTCCATAGCAACCCACTGCGGAACCCGTGCAACATCCGCCGCATTGTCAAAGACTCCGCCACGCATACGTCCATACTGCAGGTTATCCATGTCCACATAGGTCTTAAGATCAGCGGAAAGGTCATCCGTCAGAGTCACCTCAACTTCCACATCACCCACTGCAACCTTCACCTGACGCCCTATCTCTTCTGAGGTATAGGTCAGTTCCACAGCAGAAACCGGACGCTGCAGCATCACATCCCAACCATATCCGACAGTACTCCTATAGTTACTGTAGTAATCGAAACATGAATAGCTATGATCCGGCAGCGCATTCTTCCATGTAAGGAGATCGTCTCCGATACCGCCATTGAAACGGAACAGATCCTTTACAGGACGGTCATATGTCAGCCTGATCACCTTTACATCAGGGTTGCCGAACATTCCAGGAGTCACATCGATTGTACACATGCCACCATAAATCTCATAATCCGCTCCCTCAATGCCGACAAGGCCCTCTGCCACTGGCAGAGAAAGACCGATTTCGGGATACTCTCCGGAAAGAAGAAGATACATCATGTTATCTTTCACGGTGACATATCCCCACTCGAACCCTCCTGAAGTTGTCCTGAATGGAGATGGCTGGGTTCCATAGATTGCATCACCGTTCTGCTCAAGCCATTTTCCCATTGAACGGATGACCTCATCTTCGAACGGAACAACACTGCCGTCCGATGCCGGACCAATATTCAGGAGATAGTTTCCGCCATGGGAAACGATCTCGATGAGTGAGCGCAGCTTCTCTGCATACTTATCCTCTACCCTGCCTCGCTCCTGCCAGCTGCGATAGCTCCATGTCTCGTCGAACATCGAAGCCGCTGTCTGCCATGGAGCATGTAACGCATTCTCCGGCAACTTGTTATCGGGCATCACAGCAAAGTCGTATGAATCGTTTCCAAGTCTGCCGCTGACCATGCAGTCCGGCTGGAGTTCCTTCACGAGATCATAAAGCTCCTTACTCTGCCAAGGCTCAAGAGAACCCATGTCAAACCAGAGTTCCGACACTTCACCGTAGTTGGTCAGCAGCTCCCTTACCTGGGCCTTGCTGAACTCATGATGCTCTGGAGTCACGAAGTCAGCATTGTGACTTGATATAGGATATGCATGAGGATAATTCCAGTCAATCAAAGAATAATAGAGACCGAACCTGAGGCCATGCCTTCTGCAGGCGTCCGATATCTCTCTGACGAAATCCCGATGTGAGGGCATCATGCAGACACTGCTATACTTTGTTGTCTGAGTGTCAAACATGCAGAATCCGTCATGATGCTTGGATGTGAACACGATAGAACGCATTCCGCCCGCCTTTGCGAGCCGGGCAATGGCATCGGCATCAAAGTTCACGGGATCGAACCCGTACGCTTCCTCAGCATACCAATCTGAGAATATTCCCGCGAAAGACTGTATCTGCTCGCTGTAACCCTGTCTGACGGGGTTTCCATTCCAGACACCTCCTAAATGAGAATAAAGTCCGAAGTGTATGAACATCGAATATTTGTCTGCATACCAGCTGTCGGATTGGGCACGAAGAGTCGGCAGTGAAAGCAGAACGGCAAGGAAGGCCGCGGTTATGTATTTCTTCATAGTGTCGTGATTAGAATGCTAATATACTCAATATATTGCTTAACTTTGCAAATACACAAAGCTAATTGATAAATAAAAGATACACATGAAAAGAACACTCATGATCATCGGCCTCCTTGGTCTTGGACTGACATTGTCAGCGCAGCCTGGAGCCATCGCCACACGCGAGAGCAACGCACAGACAGGCAAGATCCTCACCATGGAGGAGACCATCCTGTCAAGGGACCTTGCTCCTGAAAACCTATACTGCTCATGGAACAGCGAAAAGGAGATCCTGATGCGCAAGGACGGGCAGTGGATCCTGTTCGACATAGAGACCCGTCAGGAGAAACCATTCAAGATGCGGAAATATGAAGAGCCAAAGGTATATACAAAAGGCAGAAGCCTTTACTACCAGAGCGGCAACGGCCTTGTCCTGACAATCGGAGGAAGCAGGGACGCGAACATAACATACGGCCAGTACGTCAGCCGCAATGAGTTCGGCATAGAGGGCGGAGTGTTCTGGTCGCCGGACAGCACAAAGGTGGCATTCTACAAAAAGGACGAGAGCAAGGTAAGCTCTTTCCCGCTGCTCGACATCACCACAAGGACCGGAAGCCTCAAGGAGATCAAGTACCCGATGGCCGGAATGGACTCGGAGATCGTTCAGGTAGGCGTATATGACCTTGTAAGATGCGGCGGTTCATACCTTAAAGTCGACGACTTCGGCGAAGACCAGTACCTGACCAACGTCTGCTGGACTCCGGACGGAAAGAAAGTCCTCGTGCAGGTGCTTGACAGAAGCCAGAAGCACATGCACCTTAATATGTACGACGCACATAACGGTGCATTCATCAAGACCATCCTCACAGAGGACAACGCAAAGTATGTGGAGCCTCAGGATCCTGTATGGTTTGTAAAGGGAAGCAGCAACATCTTCATCTACAGGACAGACAACAGGGACGGCTATCGCAACCTGTATCTCTGCGACCTTGACGGAAACGTACGCAGAATCGCACATACAGACGCCGACCTTGCCTATGTGGCTAATGACGGACAGTATATATGGTACACATCTGCGGAAGTGTCGCCGGTGGAGAACCATCTTTTCCGCGTGAGCATCAAGGTTCCGGAGTCAGCCTCACATAAAGGTGCGCCTGCCGTGAAGATCGGGAAACCGCAGCAGCTGACCACAGAGGAAGGATGGCACAGCATCACCATGAGTCCTGACTACAGGCATTATATAGACTCATGGAGCAGCCTTTGCGTTCCGAGAATGACAAACCTGTGCTCATCGGACGGTACCGTAATCCGCAATCTCCTTGAAGCTGAGGACCCTACAACGGAATATGCTTATACCGAAATCACCCTTGGCACAGTAAAGAGCGCAGACGGCAAGTTCGACAACTACTATCGTCTGATCAAGCCGAAGGACTTCGACCCATCCAAGAAATATCCAGTGATCGTATATGTATATGGTGGCCCACACTCACAGATGGTCAAGAACACCTACATGGCAGAGCTTCGCAGATGGGAAATGTACATGGCACAAAGAGGTTACCTTGTGTATGTACAGGACAACAGGGGTACACAGAACCGTGGTGCAGAGTTCGAGAAGGCCATCCACAGACAATGCGGACAGGCAGAGATGGCCGACCAGATGGAAGGTGTGAAGATGCTCATGGAACTCCCTTATGTCGACAAGGACCGCATCGGAGTACACGGCTGGAGCTACGGCGGATTCATGACCATCTCATTGATCACCAATTACCCGGACATCTTCAAGGTTGCCGTTGCAGGCGGCCCGGTGATCGACTGGAAATGGTATGAGGTAATGTATGGAGAGAGATACATGGATCATCCGGACGTCAACCCTGAGGGCTACGAGAAGACAAGCCTCATCAACAAGGCAAAGGACCTCAAAGGCAAACTTCTCATCTGCCAGGGAGCCATCGATCCTGTAGTGCTTTGGGAGCACAGTCTCAGCTTCATAAGAGCATGCGTCGTCAACAATGTACAGGTAGACTACTTCCCTTACCCTTGTCACGAGCACAATGTGACAGGAAAGGACAGAGTCCATCTCCACGACAAGATCTCGATGTACTTCGAAGACTATCTGTAGCGAAGTTCCGAGTGATGACGCTTCTGGAAAGGCACAGGTGATATGGAAGTGCCTATTCCGATTATGAATTCACCAGCGACAAACGATGCCTGCACGCCGAACGAGAACACCTCCGGCGTCGCAGGCATCAATACTGCTGCCATATCACCGTTTGGCGAAGGGTAAACTACTGGAGAATAAACAGATACGGACTGAAAGTATTGATTCCACACCATCAGTGCAAAAGTGGCGCTTGGACGCCATATGAATCCTTCCCGAGTTCCCATTCCCCAATTGTTCCCCATAAGACCCATCTGCGATCCGTACAATATTCCGTTCATGAAATAGATGTTCCATCCAAGACGGAATGTGTTTCCAATCATCATCTGCCTGGAAAGGAAAAGGTTCGGTATGTTGATATAATTGCGTCCCGACAGAGTCGAAAAGAACTTATCGGGATGTTCGATGGAAAACTCCCCTGCCCCTATAAGGCCGGACATCCCGTTGACGGGTATGAAGTGAATTGTAGGACGAGTGATTGGCGCGGATTCCCATGGTCGGTAACCCTCAAGGCGGTCTGTCGGTATGAACAATTCAGCCGGCAGAATCACAGGTATTATACGCGGCAAAGTCTTCGCAGTATCCTGCACTTGAAGCTCAGGAACTGTATCCAGCGGCAAGTCCTGGTCAAACTCTTCCAAGAGCTTTCTGGATCGCTCCAGCAGACGCATTGATGCAGGACTGAGACTCTGGGCATGCAGTGATACGCCAAGAAGGATCGGCACTAGGACGGATATGAGATTCCTTTTCATTTTCGGACTTATTTATGGGTTGATTTTGGCAAGTTGCATGCCCTTATATCAAAAGTGTTTATTAACTTTGTGGCCTTTCGAATCAAACAAACATGAAATCAGTAAAAACTATATATAAAGTAGGCAAAGGCCCCTCAAGCAGCCACACCATGGGTCCGTTCAAGGCGATCAGGCACTACATGGAGCACCATCCTGAAACAGACAGGCTGCATGTGACCCTGTACGGTTCATTGGCAGCCACAGGCAAGGGACACCTTACAGATACAGCGATCATTGAAGCATTTGACAGAGGAGAGGTCACACTCGAGTGGCAGCCTCAGACATTCCTGCAGGTGCATCCTAACGGAATGAAGGTAGCTTCCATCAACTTCGACGGAGATCTTTACGACAAGTGGACATATTACAGCGTAGGTGGCGGTGACATCATATGCATGGAGTGCCCTCTTGACGCGGGTGACGATGAAGATGTGTATGAAATCAACACAATGCAGGAAGTGCTTGACTGGTGCAACAGCAACGGAAAGACATTCTGGGAGTTCGTTGCAGAGAACGAGAAGGACACTGAAGGATTCTGGAAACACCTCGAGTATGTATGGAAAGTCATGCAGAAAGCAGTCGAGAGAGGCATTGACGAGGAAGGTGCACTTCCAGGCCCGCTTGGTCTTAGACGAAAGGCCGGAAGCTACTACATCAAGGCCGACGGATACGGAGACATCCAGCGCTCCAGAGGACTCATCTTCGCTTATGCGCTCGCTGTCAGCGAGGAAAACGCCAGTGGCGGAACTATTGTGACAGGTCCGACATGTGGATCATGCGGAGTTCTTCCGGGCGCACTATACCATATGAAGAAGGTATATGGCTTCAGCGACCAGAGAATCATCAGAGCTCTTGCCACTGCAGGCATCATCGGAAACATCGTAAGACATAACGCATCCATCTCAGGTGCAGAAGTAGGATG
>JAEIGA010001181.1_pt1 | contig 40181 bp, 52 predicted proteins | sample 9270691 | NCBI WGS metagenome assembly JAEIGA01 (sample SAMN17057246, study PRJNA624740) | gut metagenome | biome: biome; isolation source: fecal sample | host: Bos grunniens | place: China: Xizang | collected 2019 | reverse complement strand
GCCTTTTACTTTCGCTAAGTCCATTCCTTCTGGGTAATTGTCCAAGTCAGAACAGTATCTAGGATTGTTAAGACTGCAATGGAAGATTGCGTTTGGATAATTTGGATTTCCACTAAAGAACACACGATTGTCAAACACTTGTAGCATGGTACATTGATTGATTCTCTCTCTGTGTCCTTGAATAGTCTTTGAAAAACGGATTTTCACGTTGTCTTGTCCGTCAGTCAATGGAATTGGTGGTGCTTCTTTAAACGTGATTTTTCCATTAATGCAATCTACCGTGTATTCGCTACTGTCTAACACCTTGTCATTTACTGTGACTTGTGGTTGTCTGTCAGCATCAATATTGAGTGCATCTAGGAAGTATTCTGTTGCTTTTCCGTCTGCTAAGAATGAATTGATACGTTCATTACTCAAACAGTTCACATCTTCGTACAAAGAGCCACCACCACTCGGCTTTTTACCTATCGTTGTTGTCGGCACATATCCCACAACCTCTGCAATGGTTTCTCCGTCATATTCAAGATAATTAATTCCGTCTTTGAAGTACCAAATGTTGTTGTACACAAAACAATTGCTCTTTGTTGGATTTAACCCCTCATACAGTACACTTCGCACTCCGTCTACAATCTTGTACAACTTTGTGCCACAATGAACGAGCATCATTTCTGTGTTTCCCACAACATAAAAAAAGACACCCCAAATAGTGTTGTCAAATGCTTCCTTCAACTCCATATCTGGTCGTGTCCTTATACTGTCTGTTTCCTTGTAATCTCTCCACATATTCAAACTGTCTGGACTTCGCACAAGGTTTACTTCGTTTCCTCTGAAATCCACACCACGAAAATTGTTATATAGTCTTGTTATAAGCTGTGCCATGGCAATCCACCTTCCACGCTAAAAGTTCCCATTGAATTGCGAGAATCCAATCGTTGCAACATCATTTCGTATCTTTCAGAGAATACTTGTCCATAGTTCGTTGAAACGTCTGTTTTCAGTAAGTCTCCTGCTACTCCATACGGAAGTATTTCAAGTGCATCTTGCGACAGTTCAAACGTGTACTTCGCTTCGTTCTTCTCCGTGATCCGTGTAGGATAACGGAAATAGTCAATCTCCAATGTTCCACTCTCTAACGCTTTTATGATTGTTCCGTTTGCTTTCATTTCGTAGTTGATACCACGAATCTTGTCTAATTGGTAAACTTCATAACCACTCTCATCTTTTATATCTTCAAATCGAATCAAGTCACCCTTGTTGACTTCCAACTCTACATAGTCGGCAATCTTCTTCATTCTCGCCAATTCAAACATTACTTGATTGATTGTGTCATTCAATTTTGTTGCTATATCAATGTCACTTGTCAGACTTTTCTCGTCTGTGTCAAGTTCCTCTATCATTCCTAAGATTTTCTTCTTCATTTCGTCTAATTTATACATATTCTCACCTCACAAAAAAGGCACACCCTAAGATGTGCCTTGCTGATATTACATCACTTCTTCATTGTTACCACCACCAAAGATTTGGTCGGCAGGTACTTCGCTTGCTAACTTGGTGTACAAGTTGTACGGATTTGCTGTGAAATCGTATGTGATTGGTACAGATACGCTACCACTTGCAAAGCCTTCTTTTACAACTTCTTCACCGTCAATGATTTCTGTGAAATCTTTTCCACTATGATGTAATACATAGCCTTCGATTGGTGCAATGATATATACAAGTTCTACACCTTCGCTATTCACATACTTTTCCATTGTAGTGTTTGCAATAATCGGTTCTACTGATATTCTCGCCATAATATCACTCCTTTCTAAAGTTTAGTCCATCCAATGTCAAAAAGGTAATCTTCCCATGTGTTTCCATTCGGTGATGTTTCGCCTTCTGCTTCTAATTTTTCCCACACATCAGCATGGAATGAGATTGAATACACAAAAGGGTTTGTGTCAATGTGATTCGCCAAACATTGTATAATGTTCTTTGCACTCTCTACTGTCAACACACTACTCCATTGGAAATTGATGCTATACGCAATAACACCATCAAAAATAATATTTTTTAGATATGAACATCCTGTAAATGAATCTAGTTTTGGAAATGTACCGTTTGTACGCAAACCGTCTATTGTTTCTACTAATGATGTTGTAAACATATAGTTTGTTTGCCATTCGAAAGTTGCTTTTGACATATCCAATAACGGAATCCTTTTAATTTTTGAATTTGCAAACATATAAGTAAAATTTGATGTTTTAGAAGTATCAAAAACTATACCTAGTTCTTCTAATAATTCTGTCAAATCTATGTTTCCTTGAAAATTCCGAAACATTGAATTTGCACTACTTGGAATAATATCGTGTTTTGGTTTGAACACTTCACTATTCCAACCACACGAACCAAAAGCATAATCATAACTGTTATCTGTTCTAGCTCTTTGATACACATCCCAAAACCTATGCCATTCTACATCCTGCATACAATAATACTTCGCTGAAATATCCACACCATCACATATAATATTCATTATTGGTGAAATGCTTGTCACCCCTTCAACTGTACCATCTGCGTTGGCAATGTATGTTTTTTCTATGTGTGGTTGAAAGTCAGTAGCAAAGCCAAATTCACATTGAACATCATAATATTTTCCTTGCGTAATCAAGTCACCTCTAAAGGTCAGTTCAATAATAGGATTGCTTTCTGTGGCTTGAAATGTTCTTGGAAATTGTTCTGCTTCATAACCTAAGCCGACATCATAAACATATAAAATTTGCCCATTTTTATATGTTGCTCTTACTCTCCATACTGGTTGTGTAATAGTTAAATCATTTGAATGTTTAGCACTGATAGTTATATCTTTTGTAATCAGCAATTCTGTATATATTTTATATGGCATACTAGGTGTAATCTCTGCAGTGTCAAATATATTCTTTCCACAAACAACAACCTCAATCCCACTAAAGTCCGTCACAGTATCACTCGACAACTTCACTTCCACGTTATGCTCGTTTTCATTCACATAATCGCAAGTGACTAGGTTTGTGCCTTTGACTTCGTTTTGGATGCCAAACTTACTAATGCTTGCTTGCCCTTCTCTTTTTCCGTCTGCAAATCCATCTCTATATTCGTTTTCGTTGTAACGTATCGCACCGACTAAATGTCCTTCACTTGCTACTGTTCCAATTAAACTCATGCGAAGTCACTCCCCTCTGGATACAGGACGAATTGCTTCTCTCCATCTTCGTCATAACCGATAATGGTCTGTGGTGTGGTTTCTGGATTCAACTCCACTTCATACCAATAATTTGTCGGTTTGTTGATGAAATCACCTATCTTGGTATCTTCCTTTTCCAAGAAGATGCTTACTGCTTGTGTTTCTTCCAACACTTCAACGTCTTTCTGCAACAGAACCACATTGCAGTCCTTACGCTTCATAACCTTAATACGCACCACATCACCCACTTTGAATGTGTATGGTTGTCCGTCTAGGTTCGCACCCACTGTTATGTTTGCCACATCTCCTCTTGTGAGATAAATTGATTTATCTTCGTTAATCTTAAACATATCTACTCCTTTGGATTCATGTCCGTATTGTCTTTATATATCTCTCTAATCTGTTCGATTTCGTTTTCTAAGTCTCTGATTTTGTACATATCCATGTTTGGAACGATATAACCTTCTGTCTCTGTCCAAATTAAGACTGTACCTTCTTTTAATACTTCTTTCTGTGTGCTTTTCAACGTGTTCTTGATTCCGTTGTGTTCCCACTCTTTATTAGTCTTAGTAGTTAATACCAAGTCTTTTAATGTTTGGTGTATTTCACCATTCTCCGTCTTTTCGTCAAATGTCATGTCTTTTGTTACTGTTCTTCCGTAATACTGTGCCAATGATGGCTTGATAATGAATAATTCGTTGTTCATTTCTTTCTCCTTATAAACGAAAAAGGGAGACTCTTATTGTCTCCCCTTCCCTTGTGATACTATTTCTTTGTCTTGATAACGTAGATTTCTTTCGGTCTAACGATCTTAGCACCGAATACATACAAACCTTTGATTGCACCAGTGAATGCATCTTCTGGTCTGTAATGTTCAACCTTATCAATCTGTTCTGCAAAGGCAATCGCTTTTGGTGTTCTCAAAATGTTGTAGTATGCAGTATCACTTGATGGTAACAAGTTTTCGATACATACAAAAGCATTGTTGATTTTACCAACTGCACCTTTCTTTAAGATTTCTGGGTTGTTTGTAGACAACTCGGTTAATGCTTGTCTGTAAAGTGAGAATGGACTTGGTGCAACTTCAAGATAGAATGTGTCATTTACCTTGCAGTTGTTTTCGTAAAGTTTTACGAATCCATTTTCAATTGTTTCTACTGCATTTGATTTTGTGAGTGCAATTTCTGTTGCACTACATGAAACTTCTCCACCGTCTACTGCTTCTTTCACGATTTCAGCAACGTATTTGTCGCCTTCTTCTGCAAGACCGATAGATGCTTCATCTGTCAATGCTTCCATTAAGCCCGGAACAGACTGTGCTTTCACAATATCTTCCACTTCAAAGTTGAAGTAATGATATTGGTCGAGTTTTAAAATCTGTGAACTGTCCGTTGCACTTTCACGTACAAGTGGTGTTCCCGGAACATATCTGTGGATTGATGGTCTGTTCACGCTAAGGATTTTAACCTCTTTTGCGTTTGCAGTGTCCTTTTCATACATGAAATCACAATGATTTCTTAATGATGTGATTGTTCTTAATGAACGTAAAATGGATTTACTCCAAATCGTTTGTTGAAATTGTGTAACTGTGTTTGCTACTGCCATAATAATTTACCTCTCTCTTTCTTGAGAAGTTATCTGCCACCCGTCATGGAACGTCTCACTGCTTCCCACACTTGTGGATTGTCCAAATCATCTTCGGTCAATCTTGAAATCTCATCTTCTGTGTAGAACTCTTTTTGTTCTTTTCCTCTGTTGGATGTGATACTTCCCATTGTATGAATTTCTTTTTTTGGTTTCGTTGAATTATAGATATTGTAAATATCCGTAATAGGTGTGCTTGGATTGAACTTGCTCGCAAAGTCTTTGAAATCTTGGCTCTCATAGACGTCTTTTGTTACACCAATTTTCTCTAACTCGTTGCTTCGTTCTGTGGATTGTCGATAGTTTGCAAGTCTTTGGAACATTGCTCTTTCTCTCTCATCCATGTTTGCTACACCAATTTGTGCAAGTCGGTCCACTTCCTCGATTACATCTTCAAGTCCACCCTTGATAATCTCGTCTGCTTCGTGTCTTGCTAAAATTTCAATGTCTTGTGCGTTGTACTGTGGCCTTTGTGGAATATCCACTCCGTTCTTCGTGTAGAAGTCGGTAAATGTCTCTGTCAGTTCTTCAACAGTTTCCTTGCCACTTCCTGCTCTTAATACGTTCTCCAAGTCTCCGTACTTTCGTTCGTACTCCTTGCGTATCTTCGCTTCACGTCTTGACACCTTCTTGTCTAACTTTCGGTCGTATTCCTCTCTGAAACGTTGGAAATCTTCCTCTGTGTAGACTTTGTTCGCACTTTCGTCTGCAATCTGCTCTACTTGTACTTCCGTTTCTTCTGTTGTCGGCACAACATTTTCAAATAATTCTTGTTCACCCATAATGAACTCCTTTCTTTTTTCGGTAGTGTTTGTTCACTGTAACCATGTGCTTTTATTGTCGTTCAATGCTTGGACATATTAAAAAGCACCCATTAAGAGTGCTTTTGTGCGTTTGTATACTGTCCGTCTAGGACTTTGTTTTATTCTGCATCTGCAACTATTTTCGGCATTTCGCCTTGTGGCATTCCACCTTGCATCTGTGCTTGTATATTTGCTTGTATATCTGCTATTTGTTGTGCTTGTGACTGTACATCACCATTGATAAATTGGTTAGCTCGCATCTGCATTGATTGTTGTTGTGCTTGCAACATTGCAATTCTCTGTTGCTCTTTACGTACCATTTCGCATGCTTCTTTAATCTTCTGCTTTGGTGCAACGGAATCATCATCCAACAACTCTACATACACTTCTAATTCGCCAATTCTTTGTGCAGTAAAATAACCATTCTGCAACAAGTTTTCAATCGTCTGTTCTTGTGCAAATTTGTCGTATGCTGACTTCGGTGTTACGTCAACTTTTACAGTTGCTTGCAACTGTTTAAGAACTGATTGTGGAACATTGACAATTTGAATCTGCTTTTCACCATTGCCCATGTCAACTTCATGTTCCATCTTAATTCCGTTTACAGAATGAACAATCAGATATTCTAACCATATCAATGCTATGTTCTCTACAACATCTTTGCATTCCTCTTTCTGCTCGGTCATAGGACTTCTCTGTGCTTGTTGCACTGCAAGGATTGCTCTACCACTTGCTTGCTCTGGGTCAACACTTCCAGTAGCAACGTCTCCTGCACCTGCTAAGTCTCTTGTCATTGCAATTAAATCATCTTCTAACTGCTTAACGTCTGGACTCATTTGTGCTGGTTGAAGTGTACTTACAACCTTGTTTACATCATCAACTGTCTGTCCTTTGGCTTCAATGATTGCCCCTGCTACATTCAATTGATTGTGGTTATTTACTTTTTCTATTGCTACCACTCTAAGTGGGAATGCTTGTGTTTTAACCGACAATGCTCGTCTTATCTCAATTCGGTTTACTTCAATTTGGTTAGGAATAAGGTGTCTTACCTCTCCTTCACCTCTCGCAGAACCTTTTCGTTCTTCCCAATTGAAGTGGACTATTGGATATAACTTGATACCCATGTCTGCATCATTCACAATGTCTACATATCTTGTCGCAATGTCAAAATGAACCGTACCTTTTTGCTTGTACATCTTGTAAACGATTGTTACCATGTCGTCTACTTCCTCTTTGGAAGCATCTCCACTATTCTCGAAGGTGTAATTGTCACCCACAATCATTCTTGTTTCAAATTCGCTTACACCATGTGCAATGGCAAATTCCCTTGCATTTGATACTGGCATTCTCTTTCGCATAAGAATGTATGGTTGATTCTGAATGTCTGCATCATTTTCGTTTCCGTAGTAAATATCGTTCTTGTTTACAATCTCCACTACTGGCATCATTGTTTCTTTGTCAAAGTCATTGTAAAGAACACCTTCGTCATTGATTGCACTGTCCTTCGTGATCATGCGAAGTTTTTTATCCATCTTGTTCGTTTCCCATGCTCTATGCCCAAATCTGTTAAGCATATCCGTGTACTTTCCTGCTTCTTTTTGGAACTGTTCACTCTCATGGTTAAGAGACGAATAAACAATTGAATACAGATTGTCATGCACAACACCTACTTTGTACTTAACAATTGACTTTATGAAGTTTTTTTGAATCGGTTCTACGTCACCCAACTTCGCACCTTCCCACTGGTCTCCGTTGTAGAATCGGTAGTTCCTATCCGTGTCATTGTAAATGTTCGTCAGTCTGTGGTAGTTCTGCCCTATCTGATACAAACCCCACACGGAAGTCTCTCTAATATCTTGTTGATCCATGCTACACCTCTCTATCTAGGTACATCCATTTGTCCGTATGGTGTACCATCGTAACTGTCTATGTTCTTTAGTATCGTGTCGTACTTCTCTTTCTCTGCTCTTGCTTCTCTTTTTTCTTTCTGCTGATGAATGATGTCAATAGGATTCAAGTTCGGTGTCTCAATCGTCTCTCCCTTAACTACTTTCTGCCCTACTTTCGCACCAACAAAAAAAGACACAATACAAAATGTGCCTTCTATCAATAATAATAATGCTGTTTCCATATCTCTCTCCTTATACAACTGTTATTACGTCTCCTAGTCCACTTGCATCTTTGACTTGCTTTTCTTCAAAACTAAATGCAGTCTTTGGCTTGACGTGTATTATCTCTTGTGGGAATACCACTTGTTCCCTTACCTCATACGCAATGGCTAACCCCATCATTTGGTCGTCATGTCCACCCTCTGGTGCTTCTATTCTGCCTTTCTCGTTGCGTACAATCGTAAGCAGTTCTTCTAATGTATCTTTGTCATTCAGTTTCTCGCATTCCTCACGCACAATAGCAATCAACCTTGATATGATTGTCGGTCTTGTTAATGAAGTTGTCTTGAAACCGAATCGTTTCTCTGTCTTTCCAGTGTATGTGTCTTGGTACTGTCGCACATACTGATTTGGATAGCCTATCCTTTGCAGTTCCTTTATAGGATAACTGTCGAAGTTTGCTTCTATACCTACCAATGCCCATCCGTAATACATACCTAAGCAATACATCTGTCTTGCATATTGGTCTGAATCGTACTGATGCTTCATGACTGCTACTTGTGTTCCGTCTCTTGCATCTAGTACATGAGCTGTAAAGAAGTCACTGCCCTCTCCACTTGTATCTCCACCAATGCAATACATTGTTGCTTTCGGTGTGTTCGGTAACTGATATATGTTGATATATCCATTCTCTCGGTCATTTACCCACTTGACGTTGCTTATCTTTAGTCCGTCATAGTCATAAATGAAGTAGCCTACTTTTAATGGCTTTGGAATGGCTTTTAACCTATCTTGTATTGCTCTTGCGTTGAATACTGTCTTACCTAAGATTCCCCACTCACCTAGACAGTACACTCGATATGTGTACTCGTCTGTATATTGCAAGTCCTCTAATGCTTTTCTATCATCATCTGTTAGGAACTTGTTGTCCTTGTATGTGCTGAAACACACTGTTGCAAGTCCACTGTCAATGAAATGTCTCTTGATCCAATGTTGTATGTTGATTGGATTGAACGACAATACCATTTGTTTCTTGCTCTTACCACCACGCAAACGCACTTTTAATTGGTTTATGTCTGCTTCTTGGCACTCTGTGGCTTCTTCCACCCATATATGCGTTAATTCGCCATTTGTGAAGGTGATTGACTTAATCTTCTCAACGTCATCTAGTCCTGCAAATGCAACTTCATTTCCAGTCAGTTTACAAACAATCCTCATGTCACTCTCATTAATCTTGAAATGTTGCGACAAGTTCCAATTACTTATTACTTGTTTCATCAATGGGAATGTGCTTCGTCTGTTCGTGTCTCCAGTCTGTCTGACGATCAGCAGATTGCATTTAATCGGTCTAATGAGCATATACAACCATCTTTGCCCTATGAAGTAGGACTTACCACTTGAACCACCACCATAGAAAATAAGGTATCTGTCCTCGTTCTCTAGGTATGGCAAGTAAACGTCATTGAATACTTTCTTGCTTATCTTGATATTTACATTCATTACTCGTCACTCAATTCAATGCTTATGTTCACATCTGCATTTACATTAGCATCTATCTTTTGAACATATTCACCACTCATTTTGTTTAGTGTGTCGATTGCCCTTATCTTTGTGTTTGTATCTTCCTCGTTATCTGTTGCGATATTAGATAAGATAACTGCTCTCTGTGTAGCAGATAAAATACTCTGTTTTGCTAACTCATCTTGCAGTTCTCGATACCTTGAGGATATCTTGGTGTCATTAAACAACCTACATGCTTCTTCGTCTATACTCTTATCTGTCATGTTCTCTGCATCATAACTGTTCTTGTACGCTTCTCTCTGTGTCATTCCCTCTATTAGATTTCTTACAAACTTCTCTTGTTTAGCAGTAAGCATACTCTCACTCCCTCTCTATGCCCTCTATCTGCTCTTTCCTTGCGTTTTCTTTTATTTAATGGATAAATCCTTAACTACAACAAAAAAGACCTCTAATCGCTAAATTAGAAGTCTCTTATATCTGCTCAACTTGGACACTTGCTCCCAAGAAGTCTTTGCGTGTTGGAACTGTCTCTCTGTCTCATTACCAACCTTTCTTTGAGCACGCTTCCGTTTGTTTTAAGTCTAACGGGTCTATCGAAAGACTGAACGCTAAGTGCAGGACTCGAACCTACAAGCCGAACTCTCGACCGACAGATTAGCAATCTGCTCCAATACCATTATGGGAACTTAGCAATATATCTAAGATAGTCCAGCCACACCCTTAATCGCAACCGATTGTCACCGATAGATGAAAGGAGGGATTTAACAAGTTGCTTACCGAAAAATAAGTAAAAAAATAAGCACTCGCAGGATGTGTGCTCGCTATCCGTACTTGTCTACTCTAATTATAAACCCCTTAAAATCGTACTGCAACTACTATTTAATGCAGTTTTGTCACACTTCGTCACACATAATTGCAACTTTTTAAACTTTTTCCATTTTATGTGTTGACATATGGTAGCACATATGATAACATGGTCTTAACAAAACAAATGGGTAGCACCCAAGAAGGAGAAGGAAAAATGAAAAAATACGAATTAAAATCAGCAACTGCAGAAATCAGAAAATGGAATCAAATCAAAGAAGGATGTACATTGGATGATTCAGAACCACAACTCATCAAATCGTTTGATGATAAAGAAGAAGCATTGGAAGAACTGAAGAAATACGAAACATCTGTCAGAGCATTGTCGGATGCTATCGGAACATATTACTTGGTTGAAGAATATTACGTTGAAGAAAACGAGTATGACGAAGAAGGTTGGATCAGTGGTGGAGATGTTTGGGCATTCTCAAATTTGACAAAGGATGATGAATCATAATATTTGCGATATGTACTCACATATAGTATTATAATAGTAGAAGGAGATGATGAACAATGACACACGAAGAAATGTTAGACGTAATCAGATACGCAACTAGAGGAGATTTAATTGATGCGTTAGAAATCGAAAATGACGAAGAAGTAAGACACTTAATCATTCAAGAATTATTATCACGATAAGGAGAGTGAATAAATGGAACGAAGAACAACACCACAAGAACGATACGACAAAGAGAACACAGTCCGTGTTCAACTGAAACTTGTTAAATCCACCGACAAAGATATAATTGATTATCTTGAATCGACTGGAAACAAACAAGGCACAATCAAACGTCTCATAAGAGAAGAAATGGCTAGGAATTAACTCCTAGCCTTTTTCTTATTTCAACATTCTAGCCTTGCACTCTTGACATGTAATCTGTGTTCTAGTAGCCTTGCATTCTGTACATCTTTCAAATTCTGTCTTATAGAATTTGCAATCTTCTGTAAGACAGTATAACTCGTTCAAGGCATTACATTTTCGCAAACTCTTGTTGTAAGCGAAGCAATCATGCTTTACTCTTAAACCACCCATTATAAACTTTCTCCTATCTGCTTTCATTTTTAATAACCCTCTTTAATCCTTTCTTCGCCCTTGAGTGTGTTGTAGTCATCCACGAATACTTTTTTTTATTCAGCCTTGCAGATTCATTCAACGTCAACCCTTTTATGTACAAGTCATGCAGTACAATATAATAATTTCTTGGCAACTGCTCTATGCGATATACAAACAGTTTCTTTTCTGCCTTTAGCACTTCAATCTCTTTTTCTATATCTGCGTATTTGATTATCGCATCTGCCATCTTCTGCTGACTTCCACTAGCCTGCACTCGTTCACCGTCACTAATTCCAGAACCTTCTGCGATTTCTCGCCACATCTCAAGTTCATACACCTTGTTGGCAATCTTTGAATCTATCAAAGACACATCATGTAAATATTTGTTTATATCCAACTTAATCACCTCTCTTAATCTGATATGGTGGTCTCTTGAACCATTCACTCGCTTTCCCCTTTGGTTTGAAGAAAGACATTTTAGCATGCTTATCTGATTTATCTAGTTTGATTTCCTTTGATTCCTTTACCTTCTTCATGTTCCATCCTCTCCCACTGTTCTTCTTCAATCTCATCCCATTTACTAGCCATGATGCACGCTGAAATACCAACCAACACCACACCTATTAATACAATCATAAGAAAAACATCAATTGCATTCATCTGTAACACCTTCTTTCACTTCTGCTTGTAGCCATTGCAACAATCCTTTATCTATTCTTTCGACAGCGTTGCAAGTCTTTCCCAACATACCTTCACAATATGGTTGTTGTTCGCAAGTGCTTCCATACATTGCATCACATCTTGCACACTTAATAAATTGAGCCAACTCTTCATCCGACATATTCCGTATTCGGTCTGCGTTCGTCATTGGCTTTTGATACTTCTTCGCAACCTCTTTGCATTTTTCGGCAAATTCCTTAGTTATGCATGGTTCTTCTTCACTCGGCAACCTCTCTTCACAAGAAATCCACTTGTCTGCTTGTGGTTGACTATCAATCATTCCTAGAATTCTTCCTGCTAAATACATATCACCGTATTCGTTCAATAATGGTATTAAATCTTCCGTCAACTTCTTTTCATCAATCATCTTCTTCGCTCCAATCTAATTTCTGCCCACAAGAAGGACAAAATTTCATTCCTCTTTTCAATTCGAACACAGCCCATTCTTGGCAACTAGGACAATGTCTAGTTATCAGTTTTGCTTTAATCCCTATGACTTTCTTCGCCACCTGCTTTTCCCTTGCTTTTTTCAATTCTTCCACAGTTCCCAATGCTCTGTACTGTTCGACTTCTTCAAATAATTGTTTGAGATATTCATTCGCTTCCTGTACTGTCATTCAATCCCACCTCACAGTTCTTCTAATTCTTTTTCGTATTCTTGCTTTTTTTCTTCTAACCACTGCGCTAATTCGTTTTGGAATCTAGGTGAATAATATATTTCGCCAGTCCTTGCACCAATTACCGTTATCCATCTACTTTTTTTGTTGTCTTCCACAACACTTTTTATATGTTCTATATCACTTTCTAATTTTTTTGCTTTTTCTAATTGCTCTTTTGTCATTCAATCCCACCTACTTCCTTAACAACTCGTATTGCATTGTGATATGCATTATTTCTCGCACCTGCATAAAAATCTCCGTCAACAGATTTGTGATATGTCTGCTCACACAAATGCTCCAAATTCTTAATTATCCTCTCAACTGTCTTGCGAACTATCTCTTTTTCGTCAAGTGTTGGTTGTTCTTTTACTGCTTCAATACATTCACAGATTGTTTTGTACGTTTCCGTTTCTTCGTCACATACACCAACAGGACACTCTTGCAATCTCCAATCCCATAAGTGTTTGAGTAATGCACTTTTGCTTATATAATCACTCATTCTCTATCCCCCTTTATTCCAAGCGAACTTTTTATTGCATTTTCAAGTCCTCTTGCAGCATTTGATAATGTTTCATAATGAGTTCTTAATCGGCATTCTTCGCTATATCCGTTGCACTTCGTTCCATAGCCCCAAACGTTATGACAAATTCCTTTGTGTGATGCTTCACATTTATAATCACTCATTCTCTGCCACCTCGCTTTTATCCCAATTATCAATTTCTACATCAAAACCACATGCTTTTAATAATTTGGTACTCCACTTATACTGACTTCCATAAAATGTGTGCGTGGAAAGATAATGGTCTAAATGATGTACTTGCCTCATATAACTCAATTTCCTCTTATATGGTTTTCTGTTCTTTGCCCACAAGTGACCATTACACATTTCAAGGTTGACTTCTAATATGTGTGTCTTTGATTCATTTGGTATTTTACTTAGTTCTTCCCAATTTCTTATTAACTGACTCATCACTCACCCCCTAACAGTTCTGGATTGTCAAAGATGTTGCCCCTAATATCTTCTGTTTCCCAATCAGCAATATCACATAAAGGACAGAATGTTATTTGATTTCCAACGTCATCAAAGTAATAGGTCATCCACATTAAAAATACGTCATCCCATCCAACATACAGCAGAGAACGTCTTGCGAAAATTACATCACCTTCAAAACATTTTTTTCGATTAATCTTTTTACCTGTGTATTGGCAAAGTGTGTTGATGTCAATTTCTACATATTCCCATACAATATTGCTTTTACACCAAAAAATGAAGTGTCGTTCTCTTCCGATTTCGTCATATCTTTTTTGATAATAACCTTCCACCCATTCGCCATTGTCTTTTCTCTTTGCCTTAAATAATATCTCTCTAGCCATGTTCTGCTCCCCCTTGTATCTCGTCTATGCAGGCGTTGTAGCCTCTAACATATCCCATTTCTTCTGCATTTGTTACAAATTCGCCACTTTCTTTCTGTGGTATTTCACGCAATGGACACCATGTTGGCTTTCTTCCAATATCTCCAACATCTTTATATTTCATTGCTTCACATTCATCTAGTTCGTTCAAACATGGACACTCTAAACAATAACTCGGCATATCCATAATCAACATTGCTTTAGCCATTCTGTTCACCTTCCTTTACAAATTCAAGAAATTTCTTAAAACATTTATCGCACATATCTTTTTCATGCGTTGCTCTGTTTCTTATGTACTTAAACTCATATCGTTTTGGATATTGAAACCCAAGAATATATTCTGTTTCAATTTCTTTTCCACATATGTCGCAAATATAATATGTTTTTCTTTCAACTCTCATTTTTCATTTTCTCCTTAAAAACCTCTCTCACAATTTCATGCTTCAACGCTTCTGAAATATCACCATTGCAATACGTTTTAGCATATCGTTGTACGTATTCTTCTGGTGTTCTGTTTGTGTCACTCAAAGTCTTGCACCTTCACTTCTTTAATCATTTCAATGTATACGTCTGTTTCTTCATCCTTTGTTCTGACACCTAGACCATTAGGCACAAATTCATAAACATTTTCTCTAATTGATATAACTGTCTTTGCATCATCATAGTTGTATACCTTTTTCATATCGTCTAAAGCATCTTTAAATCCTTTTACTGTTGCACCTCTAAACATTTTTATTCTCCCTTCGTTTCAATCATTTTTGTTTGAATACTAGCAATCAACTGTTGCATGCCTTGTGGCAACTTCGCTTTTTCGTGTTCTCTGTTTGCTATCTGCTCGAAGATCATGCGAAAATTTGCTCGGTCAACTTCGATTGCTTCACTCCTGCATAAGTTCTGATAACCTAATCTTCTAACGCATTGCTTTGTTATGTCACTCATGCTTTCTAGTGCTTTTTCTTCGTTGTAGCTTCCGTAACGTCTGATTGACATTAATACTTCTTCCCAACCATCACTCCATAATGGTTTTTCGCCAACTGTAACACTCGCACAAATATTTCTTATCTTCGCTACTGTTGGAACTTCCGTTTCCGTCATCATGTATTTTTTTATTGCTACACTACACACTTCATAAGGCAAGTCTTGAAGTAATACGTACCACACGTTTAAAGCATCTGCATCTGGAAGGAATGAAGGATATGTATATACTGCCTTCATCCCTTTTGCTAGGATTTTAAACTCGTCTTTCGTCATACATAACACCTACCATTCGTCAACCACACTCATTCGGTTTTGTATGCTATCTACATAACCACTCTGCTTTGGTTGTGGTTTGTTTTCCTTTAACTTGTCAAAGATAATACCCTTATATTGATTAGACATACTGAAATCAATTACTTTGCACAATGCTTCGTCACCATAAGTCAACTCGTTATTTTCGATCTCTCGCAAAAATGATTTCATTCCTCGTTCAACATAGAAGTCTTTTCTTTCATTCTTGTACTCTAGCCATTCAATAACCTTTTCTTCGACCATTGGATGTAGAATATAGTCCTCACGAAGCGAAGCGAACAACTCTTTATTATCTTTTTTCTTATTCTTCTTTCTTTCTTCTTTATCTTCTTCTTTATCTAGTGCGTTACCTAACGTTACTGTAACGTTATCGATAACGTTATCGCATAATAAAGGTTGTTTTTTTCGTTCCTTGAACTTCGCTTGCCTTATTCGATTCTGCTCTCTTATTTTTTCAAGTCCTTCTGTGTTTTGGTATTCAGTCCAATTTGCTATACTGTAAACATCATCGGTTATTGTCACCATACCTTCTTTTAAATAAAACCCCATACACAATTGAAGTTCTTCTTCTTCTCGGTCAATCATGGTTGCTATATCAGATAATTCAGTAAATGGAATTTCTCTTGGACTTATAAAAGCACCATCTTGGTTGCATCTTCCTGCGAAGTCCATAAGTTCAAACCAAATAGCAGTCAATTTATCACGGAAACTTTCTCCACCAATTTTCGCTTTTTTGATTTTCTTGAAACTCATTCCGTCAAACATACCGACCTTCATTTTTATCCACTTTACGTCTGCCATCTACACCACACTCCTTGCATAGTTTCTGTACTTTTCTTCCTCGACCATTCTGATCGCTTCGGTGTCTGCATCTGCTCTTAAATGTTCGTTGTGTTCTTGCAACTTCTGTCTGCAACGTCTCACACTCTCGAATGGTGGTATGCCTAAACTCTTTCGGTTTGACATTACCACGCAGAATGGAAGTGTAATTGCATCTCGGTTGAAGTCCTCGCACACGTATCCGTATAGTAAATCGTCATTTCCTCTTGTTTCTGGTCTTTCCGTCAGATAGTGTTCAACAATCTTTGTAATCTGTTTTAATTTACTCATTGTCCGTTACCTCAATTAAACTTTCTATAACTTTAACTGCCTTTGCTTCTCCACTTTCTAATAACTTTTCACCATCCCACCAACTACTAAGAAATGATGATTCTGCTTTGTTTTTACTTAAATATGTTTTGATTGCAGTATTACCAATATCATTTATTGGTTTGAATTGATAATGTCTTGCAAGTCCACAGAATATTTCATTGCCTTTTACAATTACCCATCGTTCTCTTTTTATCTTTAACATCAATTGCAACTCCCTTCCGTATAATTTTCTTCGTTCAATAACTCCATGAACTTTTCAAATGCTTTCTGTGACGTTTTATTTGCCTTTTTTTCGGTTTTTAATTCAATGGTCAAGTGTTTGTCCACTATGTGCTTTAATTCTCTTGCTAGAGCCAATTTGCCTTGTTGTAGTCCGTCTCTGTATGTCTTGTGTGGTTTAAAGTCTGCAATCTTGGTTTTCCCTTTACCTTGTCCACCTGCCGTTTTGTTTTTTGGTGTCCACCCTGCATCAAGGTAACACCTTATGTAATGTTGTTCTTTTTCGTCTAACACTTCCAACGGAAAATGCAAAAAATTGACTTTGTATCCATACGGATTTTCTTCGGAGAAAAACCCATGTTTTCGCAATGAAATATCTATGTATTGGTAATTCATCATGTGTTGCACCAACCTCGTCAAAATATGTCGAGCCTGCCCAACATAAAAGTGATTTTCTCCGTTTTCATCCGTTCTAGTTAAGAAGTAAATACCACTTTCTTCTGTTAGAAATCTATTCACTTTCAATAATCGTTCCTTGTGCTTCTGCTCTATTGCTTTGATTTGTTTGTAGTTCTCCATTTCCTCTATCCTCAAATAATAAACATGGTTTATCGGTTACTTTTCCGTTACAGTCAAATATTCTCTTGCAATGAACACATTCGATTGTTCTCATCTCGCACCTCTACTTGAATGGGAGCGATTCATCAATTCCATCTGGAATATTCATAAATCCATCACCAATTTCCGTATATGCACTTGGATTTGGTTTTGGAACATCTTGCTTGCTCTCGCAAAATTCGTGTTCCTCAACAACTACATCTGTTGTGTATACTGTCTCTCCGTGTCTGTTTTTGTAGCTTCCAGTTTGGATTCTTCCTACAACTGCAATCTTCATGCCCTTGCGAAGATACTTCTCTGCGAACTGTCCTTGATTTCCAAATGCAACACAGTTAATGAAATCTGCACTCGGTTCTCCGTCTTTTTTAAATTTGCGATCAACTGCAAGACTGTATCTTGCAACACACGTTTCTCCTGCGTATCTTACGTCTACATCTCGACAGATGCGACCTATTAATATTACCTTGTTCATTACATTTCTCCTTTTCCACTTCTTTTAATATTGTGAAATCTTGTATGTGTTGCTCTCGTCATCATACATAGATTTTCAATTCTGTTATCACTTTTATTTCCGTTCAAATGATGTATACAACAATTCAAAGGAACTTCAATTCCAGTTTCTCTTTCAAAAACAACTATATGCTCCATTACATATCCGTTTCTGTCTGCTCTTTTGTGTTCTGGATTCAAAACACAGATATAACCACCTTTTGTTTTTTTACTTCCACCTTTCCAACTAGAACTCTTTTCTCCCTTCCTTGCTATTGAACGATTCAAATGCTCTACTTCATCGTTTTTTCTAAAACCTAAAGAATATGCCTTTTTGTATATTGCAAGTGGTGTTTTGTTTGGAAACAGTTTGTATAATTCATCATTTATTAATTTGTTATAATTCTCCTTTAGTAAAGCGATTTCCGACTCTGTCCATGTTATGTGCATTTTTTCTCCTTTTCTACAAATAACTTTTTCCAAATTCCCTACGGAAATCTTCTCTAGTTCCGTAATGATCTTCGTAATACTTTTGAGCAAATTTCTTTAACTTCAAATCTAGTATTCTGTTGTGGTGAACACCATCATTGCTCATGTTGTGGTGATTCGCACACAACCACACTTTCAACCCACGTTTTTCAGACTGTTTTCTGCGTGATCCGAAGAATATATGATGGTCGTGCAGATTATAAGTTGTTCCACACACAATGCACTCTTTTTCACTTTGTAATACTGTTTTCATACGCTTTACCCCACAATGCTTTCATTCTCTCAATCTCGTTTGGTGTTTCTGTCTGAATGCCAAGTCCTTTTGCTTCGTCAATCACCATGTCCAAGAAGTGTGCCATCTCTTTTGTGTCATATTCGCTAGTGCCTTTAATCATCAGATACGCATTGAACTTTCCGTTGCTTTGATAGAACTTCCAATGTCCTTCAACCTTTGAAATGTCAACACTTGACTTCAACGTAACCACTATGCAGTTTCCATCTTCGTCTTGATACAGATAACCGTATTTTTGAAGCATTTCTTCGTACACTTCTTCTTTGCTACTCTTAATACTTGGATGATTAGCAATTGCAGTAATTAGCACCCATAAATAACTGTTGGCATCTAAACTACGCTTGTTCTTATATTCCTTGACTTCAACTCTCAGTTTCTTTCCCATCAATGAATTGACTTCATCAACTGGAAGTGATTCGTTCATTGTCAACGAAACTATGAATTTGTCAGTATTCCAATCTTTAGTTATGCTTTGTATCTCTCCAGTAAACTTCATTATTCATCACCATACTGTTGTTTTATTGTCATTAACATCTGAGTTACTTGTTCTTCGGTTAGTTTCTCCAATGTCGTGTTGCACTTCTTCAACCATCCGTTCAAGTTAATTTGATGTTTCTCGCAAAGTGATTTCAAAACAGCAATCTTCGGTTCACTTGCTTTTTCCATCATTTCTTGTTGATACATTGCGTTTTCAACTTCTTCTTTGGAAGCAATAGAAACGTCAATGCCAAATCCACACATTCCTAATGCTCTGCCGACTGCTGATGTTTCACAGTTCTCGATATATGATGTTTTGTTGATATTGCTAGAGCCTTCTTTTTCGTATGCGTGACCGATACCAAGCACCTTTCCTTCATCATCAAAAACAACGGTTCTCATAACGCAAATTCCGTTTTCTAGACTTTCAATGTTTGTTTGGATACTTCCGTTTGGATATACCATTCTAAATGCCTTAATTCGTTGATTTACTTCTGCGTAATTTTTTCCCTTAATTGGTGTTGTTGTTATCGTCTCGTTCGCTTTTTGCAATTCTTCAAATGTCATTGTTTTTCTCCTTTTCTTCTACAATTTCTTCCAACAAATGAATCATGTCATTGATTTTTTGTTCCTCTATTTCGTTGAAGTTCATTCCTTCATAAAACGCAAACTCTCTGTAAATGATTGAATTATCGTTACACTCCTTGCCTTCCCAAACAGTCAAATACAACCATTTAACATGAGTAGATATGTCTAAGGAAGCATGAGTAGTTCCGTTTTCAGATGCAATGCACAAATCAACGATTCTATGTATTTTTTCTCTCATTCATTTACTCCTCTATATATTTTTCAACTGGTTTTTCGTAAAGTTCCTTCATACATTCCTCGCAGAGAATTTCTCCACACACGTCATACAATTTGTCGTCTGTTATTCTCTCTCCACAATGATCACAACACGGATATTTTTCTAATTCATCTTCCATGTCTGAATCGTATCTGTGAAAGTCTCTTATTGGATTGTCTGTATAATACATTTCTCTCACTCCTCATTCGCCCATAAAAAAGTTAATATGTAACCACCACTTAATACCATTGTTAGCATTCCTAATGGATTTGTGATTGATAATTGCATGGCAGATAGTACGAATAAAACCATTGCCAACATTACCGATAAAATCAAAAGTCCTTTTCTGATAAACCGTATGAATTTTCTATTTTTCTTTTTCATTTTTTGTTTTTCCTTTCAACCTCTCTTATAAATTTTTCTGTTGCCCTGCGTACTGTGTCTTGATTCTTTGGAAGATGTACAACCACAGTACAATTTGGAAATGTAAATCTTCTTTCCATTGTTCTCCTTTCCGTAGATTTTAAATCTACTTAATTTGCAAAAAAAATACGTTCTTTTTCTTCAAGACTATCAATCTTTAAAAGTTCGCATAACTTATTGATTTCTTTTGCCTTGAATTCGGTTACATTGTTGATTTTGTTTGAAAGTCCAAAAGCACTTTTTAAACCAATTGCTTTTGCAATATAACTTTTTTTGTAACCAGACTTATCAATTTTTTCATTTAACAATGCTGTATCTGTCACTCTGCTTCGCTCCTTTCGTTCTATACTTTGTGAGTAGACTCACAATCTACTTTTTCAATATAATACCTTGTAGATTAAATGTCAACTATTTTTTTGAAAAAAGTCAAAAAAAGTTGATTATAGGTGTCTGCTATGGTATCTTTTATGTAAGAGGTGATATATATGAGTAACGAAATTGGAAGGAATATAGCACAGAGAAGAAAAGAATTAGGAATCACGCAAGAGGAACTAGCAAAAAGGATGGGATATAAGTCGAAGTCTACTATTAACAAGATAGAATTAGGTGTCAACGATATTCCACAAACAAAAATAGTAAAGTTCGCAGAAGTTCTTCACACAAATCCATCTGTTTTGATGGGATGGGAGAAAATAAAAAAAGACAACGATACTATTGCAAATATCATTGTCAAACTTAGAATGGATAACGAATTTTTAGATTTTGTCTCTATGTTGTCTAAAATGGATAGTGAACAGATTGCAAGTGCAAAGCAGTTCCTAAACACTTTTTTGAAGTAATTGCAGAATCAAATTTAATAATGGAATGTCACTACATTGTTTCATATAACGATTAATTTCAAGAATGTACTGGTCTTTCATTTGCAAAACTCCCTTACTTCAAAATACAAAAAATATTATAGCAAACTTAGAAATATCTGACTAATGGTAATTAAAGTAAAAAATAAGAAAACATAGGAGATGAGATTATGTATTATAGACAAAGTATTATAGATATACTTATTGAAGAATGTATTATGTATTTAAGAAAATCACGTTCTGATGATCCGTTTCTATCTGTCGAAGAAGTTCTTCGGAATCACGAAGCAGAACTTGATGATTGGTGTATGCGAAATCTTGGTACTATTGTTCCAAAAGAGAACAGATACAAAGAAGTTGTTTCTGGTGAAAAACTATCAGAACGACCAGAGATAAACAAGGTATTACTTGAAATCGAAAAATCGAACATCAAGTATATCATCACAAACGAGCCATCACGTTTAAGTCGTGGTTATCTTGACGAAATCGGTAAACTTATCAAACTACTTCGCTATAACAAGATTACAGTAATAACACCGACAAAGATTTATAACATGGAAGATGAATACGACAGAGATTTATTTGAACGTGAATTAAAACGTGGTAACGAATATCTTGAATACTCTAAAAAGATTATGAAACGTGGTAAAGAACGTAAAATTGCAGACGGTGAATTTATCGGTGCTTTTGCTCCGTATGGTTATCGCAAATATCATTACAAAGAAGGTAGACGAACAGTAAAAACTCTTAAAATCCACCAAGAAGAAGCAGAAGTTGTCAAAATGATATTCCAATGGTATCTTGATGGACTTTCATTCAATGCTATCATTCACAAACTGATAGATTTAAAACTTCCTTCCCCACATGGACAAAATGGGCATAGTGGAGAATGGACTAAAAACGCAGGCATTGTGGAAATGCTGACAAATCCAGTCTATATAGGTAAAATCAGATGGCAATACAGAAAGACAAAACAGAAGGTTATCAATCAAGAGATTATTACATCTAAACTGCGTACAAGACAAGATGAATGGTTATTGTTTGAAGGACTGCACGAAGCAATTATTGACGAAGAAACATTTTACAAAGTGCAAGAGAAACGCAAAGAATCAGTACCACTACCTATTAGCAGAAAAATGTCAAATCCATTTGCAGGACTTCTCACTTGTAAAAAATGTGGACATTCTATCATTTTAAGAAAACAACAAAGTGGTAAACACTTACTTGTATGCAGACATAAACCACACTGTGAAGCATCTTCCGTTCGTTATGATGAATTTGAACAGACAATGTTGGAAGTTTTAAAACAAAGCATTGAAGATTTTGAAGTTCGCCTAGAAGATAGCAACGAGAAGGAAGTTGAAGAACACAACAGAAACATAGCATTGCTCGAAAAGAGATTACGTCAACTTGAACAGACAGAAATAAACCAATGGGAAGCACAAACAAGTTCAGATTTATCACAGAGAATGCCACAACACATTTTCAAGCAGTTAAATGAGAAGGTGTTAAAAGAAAAAAGCGAAGTTATGGATGCACTAAATGATCTGCAACATTCTGCACCAACTAGAATAAATTATGAACCAAAGATAGCAACATTCAAAAAAGCACTTGAATATATCAAAGACGATTCTATCGAAGTTGAAATGAAAAACGATTTCCTAAAAAGTTTCATAAAGGAAATTGTGATTGATAGAAATAAAAAGAAAAGATTAACCAGGAGTGAAGCTGAAGCACTTGGAAAAACATATACACATAGACGACCATGCTATTCTGATGAACCATACCACATTGAAGTTTTCTTTAAAGACTAGGCTTGCCCACTAACAACATCTTGGTGGGTTAGTTTCAACAAGTCCAATAAGATGTAGTTAGTAAAAGGCAATAAAAAAGAGGGAACAGTCGCATTTGACTTGTTCCCCTTTTTTTCACCTTACATTATATGTGACCTCTAATGGAATAGACCTCTAAACGTATACTAGCATTATTTACATAATTTGTCAATCAGAAATAATAACCTCGTATTTTGCGTTTTAAGGCATTTTTATCTCTCACCCTATAAAATACCCACGAAAGCATTTAGGATTGAAAATAGCCTATAAAACGAAAGTGACATGGATATTATACACCCAAAATCTTCTTCCACGTTTTCACACCAACGCATCCGTCTACAACTAAGCCATTTTTTGCTTGATAATTTCTGATTGCTTGGTTTGTTTTCGCTCCACATAAACCATCAACAGTAACTCCAACTGCTTTTTGAACAATCTTTGTTGCGTTTTTGTATTTGTAAACACCGATTCTCTTTTTTACAATCAGTTTTTCTGCTACACCTTCGCATTCGCTTCCCCATTTTCCGTCTGCTCCGTATAGTGCGAATTTGAATCCGTCTGCAATGGCTGATTTTTGCCATTCTAGGACTTTTTCGTTTATCTTTGATGTATTTGTTGCCTTTGATTCTTCCTTGCCTAAAATCGCCAATTTGAAGTTATCCCACAATGTCAAATTATCCATCATTTTTCTTGGACAATGTTTTCCTTTTGCATCGTAATGACGAATTACTCTATCAGCAGGAATTCCAGTAGCATTCATCAAGTATTTGACAAGTTCAATTGCATTCTGTCTTGCAACATTGTAGTCTCCGTCTTCATTTACGCAGATTTCAATATTGATAGTGTTGTAGTTTGAAGCATCGGTAATCGGCATTTTTTTGTATGTCTTTCCTACTGCCCAAACACATCGATCTAAACTTGCAGTTTGATAAACACCATCAGAACCACAATAAAAATGTACTGATGTGGACAGATTTCCATTAAATTGTGCTTTTGCATGACGAAGTCCGTCTGCTCCATTTTTAAAGTTATCTGTCTCATGAATAACGATATACTTTTTCTTATTTTTTGTTGAATATGTGTTTTGTGTTGAAATATACTGTGTGTTAATGTTCATTTGAATCTCTCCTTACATTCCTATTTTTGAAAAGATGTATGCCAATACAATGCCTATAATGGTGTAAATTGCTTTCTCAATTGCACCTTCCCATTTCTTTGCAGGTTTCATTGTTAATGTTTTTACATCATTTTTAATCTCTTTTACGTCATTTTCTACATTCTGTTCTTTTGTAGCAAGAACATTTACTGCACTTACTAAATCATCCAACTTGTCTTGTCTCTTTTCTACCTCGTCAAGTCGGTGTTGATTTGACTTTGAACGTGCGTTTACTTCTGCTAATAATTCTGCGTGTTGTATATCCATTGGTCTACTCACTTTCTTTGTTTATAAATTTCTTGAACCCTTGATGCAGTCCAGTGGATGCTAACCCCATTAAAGCACCATACACCACAGATTCCACAGATAACCCACTAACAAACGGATTTAAAATTGCACCGAATACTGCCAAAACAATTGGTATATCGTCATTTGGAATCCATTTGAAAAAGGTTGCGTGTTTAATTGCATAGCCTACAATCAAGCAAGCCACCATCACTACTACTACGAAATACTCTGTTAATTGTGTAAAATCCATCATCTTTACCTCTTTTCTTGAATCTTTGTTAATTAGTTACATATAAAAAGCACCCTCATAAGAGAGTGCTGATTATACTTCAAATACATATCTCAAAAAGAATTGCTCGTTGTGATATGTTATTCCACTTATTCCATTTTTTCCAGTCGCATCATTATCTGCGTGTCCTTCGATTTTGGAATCTGATATATTAAGTGTTTTTTGACCAACATAGTCAAACAATGATGTTAAAAGTGGGAATGCATAAGTTGTTCTTGTATGCATTGCTACAAGTTGTCTTGGTACAAAAAATGGTGCAAGGTTGTAATCTCCATTTCTAGAGAACACCAACAAAATTCCATTTTTCATTTCGCTTATCGGTTTAGATAAGTTAATGTAGTGCGTTTCATCCATAATGGCAAGTCCACTCCATAACAATGTTTGACCGAAAAAATCTTCACCATGATATGTTAATCTTTCTTTTGGTGCGATATCAACCGTTTTATATCCAAATCGCAAAACGTCTGATTCTTTGTCTTTTGCAGGTTCACCAAAACTCATGCACCTTCCGTCTGGTGTGCTATCAATTGGAATGAACACAGAATGAAGTACGATTTCTACTGAATTATAGCCATATTCATCAGCAACATTTAATCGTATATCGTATGATAGTTCTATGTCTAATTCTATCATGCCATTTGTATCAAGAAGACTTGTGCCAGTTACAGAACCACTTGTGCCACTCAATCTTTTAGCACTTGTTTCTATATATTCTGTTTCATCTGTCGGTTTGTAATATAGCCGATATTGTACATTCTCTTTGTCCGTTTCCCAATCAAATGAGACTCTTGCATACATTCCATCATCTGCCATATTTCCGTTGCTATCACAACGATAAACAGTAAAATTGTTAATTCTCGGTTTCACATACGCAAGTTCCCATACTGCATACAACGTAACACTTGCATTATTCGTGTAATTATCACCACTTTTATATGTCGGTGTTGTGGCACTGCTATTTGTTGCCCAACCCAAGAAATTATAATTTTCTCTTGTTGGTATAGCAGTCTGCAATGGTAATGTCACTCCGTATAGTTTTGTTTGCCCAGAAGGTGCATTGCTTCCACCATTTGCATTATAGGTAACTGCATAAATGTGTATCTGCCAAATCGCATACAACGTAATACTTGCATTTGCCGTATATGTTCCACCACTTGCATAGTCAACCGTTGTATCTGTGCTTGATGTACCCCAACCCAAGAAGGTGTGTCCTGCTCTTGTTGGTTTTGTTGATGAAAGTACAATGTTTGTTCCGTGATACTTAGTCTGTGAATTTGGTGCATTGCTTCCACCATTTGCATTGTATGATACCGTATATGTAGGTGTAGGAATGGTGTATGATGCATCTGCACTAGATTTTAGGACTGTTCCATTACTTCTTTCATACCAACAATTTGCTGACGCAGTAACTTTTGTTCCGTATGCTTTTGTTCCAAGCGAAATCCAATTGCTAATAGCATAATCTCCAACTTTACTTAATCCATAGAGTGTGCTAGTCCAACTAACACGTAAATTGTTTGTAAAGTTACTTGTATTTGAACTCTTAGAAACTCTTACATAATACCTAACATACATATTGTATCCAGTTGAATTACTGCCATCATATCCTAATTGGACTACAACATTAAATTGTGTATAAGTTGATGGACCAACCGAAGTTCCGTGTTTTGTTGTTAATACTGTAACTGCCAACTAATTCACCCCCATAAAACTTATATGTCCGTTAGCACGTTTCACCCATGCCATTGTGCCTATTTGCATTTGTTCATTGATATATGCTCTTGTAATAACCATTGTTTTGTTCGTCATATATGCAGGTGATTCTGCACCTTCCATGAACAAAATCTTTGTTTGTGTTATAACAAGCTTAAAGTCACTATCTTGCGAACCCAATACAATACATGCTTCTCCATCTTCTGTTTCGCCCATACTGATGTATGTGGTTTTTTCTACAAGTTGTTTTACAAGTACATCCGTATTTTCTGCATCTGTCTTTGTTTCAGAAACACTGTTTTCTAACTCTGTAACCTTTTCTGAATTGCTTTGTAGTGTTTCAATAATACTTTTCATTTCAAACACCCAACCGTCAGATGTTTGTTTCATCATAGATTGTCCATGTTCATCTGTTATCAGAGTAGATAAAACACCCCTTATTAATTCAATGGAATCTGTTGTGTTTTTGTCTAAATCTGTCAAATCCACTCTTAGATTCTCTGCGTCTGCAACTACTGTTAATACAGTACCTTCCAAAACTTCTAGTTTCTCTCCGTTCTGTATTGCTAATGTATCGTCAGTGTACTTTGTAGCAATTATGAAGTCGTTTTCTGCAAATTCTTCGCTTTCTGCTTTGGATATTTGACAAACATAGATTTCCTTGTCTTTCAACCATAAATCTCCGTTGTCATAAGGTGGACTAGGTTGTACAGTAAATATTCTGCGTTTACTGTCGGCAGTATCTTTGGAAGCACTAGCCATTGCCAATGCTTCCGTTAAGTCTTGATTTACAATTTTAGTCCATTCGTAACTATCGTTCACGTTCTCAAAACGATATACATATCCAGTATCTTTGTCGTAATACAAATCTCCACAATGACTTTGTTTCAATTCTTCCGTATTCCATTCAGATGCAGGAACATTTTCTAGTGTTGGTTCGCCTTTATAAAACCATGTTTCCACTTTTCCGTCTAACTGTTCTTGCAGTTCAAGTATGGTTTCAAGTGTTTGTCGCACGAACTCGTTTAAGGTTTCATTGGTTTTAACCAACATCTTGTCTTGCGTTTCTACTGCTCTTTTCATTTCGCCAATAGATTTTAGGTCGTATTTCCTCTCAAGGTCTTGTGCTGTTCTTACACCTTGTCTATCTTGTCTGTTCATCAATTCCACCTCACTGTTCCATCTGCCGATACTGTGAAATCTAATTCTTCCAAGATTTCCACCATCTCTTGATATGAAATGTCACTTCTGCTATTCAGATATTCGATAATTTCAACATTGTATCTATCATCTGACGGATATTGTTGTTTCCATAGCAACATCTTTGTGTTGTAGTCAACATTCAGATTGTTGATGTACGCAAACTTCTTGTTTTTCAGACTGTTTGGAATTGATTTTCCACTTGCATTTTTGTCTGCTTCGAGATTGTTTAGTGCTTTTTGGTATTGCGTATAAGAAGCGTAACCACCAACTGCCTTTGCAATTCCGTATTTACCTGGATATTCATAAGCATAGTCGTATTCTTCTTTGTTTCCCCAATACTCGTTAGCATTAATACCCAAACTACTTGTTACGCTATCTTGTTTTGCAAGTTGTTTGTCGGTCACTTTCTGCCATTCGCCTTCTGAATTTACATGGTAGTGTTTGTTGTCTACTCTACCGTAATAGTCGTAAACTTCCACATCTTCGTAATTCTGCAAGCCCTGTTTTGCAAGTTCAGAAATCTGTTCTTGGATTTCACGCACTTTTTCATACTTCTCTTTTCTTGACAAGTTGCTATTTTGTACTTCACGTTTCTGTTTGTACAACTCGTTCATTTCGCCTTTAACCGAATTGAAGTATTTGTTTTTCAATACATCTTCTGTTGTTGCTTGTGAACGTACTGCATTAGTTGTCAACTTATCACTCATTTCGTAGAAATCAGTAATAGATTGTTTATTGGTCTTTCCGTCTGTAATAAACTTGTCTTTAATCGGTGCAAGTAATAGTTTCGCCCCATCATCACCACTTGTTACTTCTTGTGTCATGTATGGCAATGCAACATCACCAATAACACCACTATATTGGTTCAATAAGTAATTTACTTTCATTGGACTAACATCTAATGCACTTCCAATGGCCTTACTAAGTGAATCTGTACTCTCGTCAAACTGCTCTGCACTCGGTAAATCTTGCATACTTTCTGGAACAATATCTCCACCATACCAAGATTCATTTTTTGTAACTTGGACAATAGGTGCAACAACATTGTTTGTAATTGGGTTGTTCGGTGCAAGGTTTGAAATAACCAACTTGAAGAATGAGTTGAAATTCGCTTCATCATCTCCAGTTAGAACATTATCCATTTGTTCAACTGCATCTTGGATAACTGCTACTGCTCTACCTTTTGGAACTCTGAAAAACTTTCCATCTTCTGTTTTCCACATCACATAATAGTTTTGTTTCACATAGTCAGATAATTCTTCGTATTCCTCATCATCATCCCATAACAGACGATTCAGAAGATATGGTGTCAACCCTGCAAGTGCGTACTTGGTAGCCAATTTCACATAGCCTTTAAGTCCGTTTTGGTTCGCTTCTCGCCAATTTCGTGCTTGTTGATTTGCACCTTGTACCGAAGCATTAAGGAATGTAAAACCATTCTTATTAAGGAATTTCGTTACATCTCCACCTGCCTTAAAGTTCGTTGTTACCCTAGAAGCATCAAGCATGGAAGCAATTTCGTCTTTTCCCAACTTTCTACTTGCGATATATTCAGCCATTCTCGGCACTTTCTCAACAAAGTTATTTAGATCACTAATTTTTTGGAATGGTAGCATCAAGCCTTTTTTAACTTTGTTCTTCGTTGTCGGTGCAATCGCACTTGTTTCTACATCAAAGTATGATGTATCACCACCACCATGTCGCATATATTCTTGGTAAAATTCGCCATTTGTGGTTAATTGTTTGATTGCTTCTGGTATAGACAAATACGTTTTTAATGCGTGTTGTGAGTTCAAAAATACGTCTTGTGTATCTTTGATAAAGTTGTTTAGCAAGAACGCTGGATTGTATTCGGTCAATACTGCTCTGTGCCATGCACTCGCTTTTTGCAATGGTACAATTCCAAAGTCTTGTACTCTCTTGCTCATTGGTGATAATGCTTCGTACATTTCTTGCGTGATCTCAAAAGTAACACGTTTACCATCCTCAAATACTGTAAATGTAGGATTGTAACCGTTCTTTCCTGCTTCCAATAAAGCATCTTGCGTTTCAATCATTTCTATTGCTTCGTCAATGCTCTGTGTGTTCTCGGTCAACGTACTTCCTAACGTGTTCTTTAATTCCACACCAAACATATTTTTGTTGATTGCAGTAAATGTCTGTGTCGTTCTTTCCTTCATTGTGTCAAATAAAGGCATAATGTCTGAATTTCCACCAACTGCACGTTTAATTGGTGCATTTACACCAGTTCTATTTGTTGCAAGTGGTACATTGATATTCTTTCCAACACTATCAACACGTTTTATTGGCACATAATGTGGGTACATGTCTTGCCATAAGTCAGCAGTTTCTTGCGTGATTATTCCTGCATTAACTAATTTACTACGCAAGTTGTTGTTCCATGCGTAAACTTCTTTTGCAAATTCCTTGAACTCTGGATGTGCTTGTTCCATTTCTTTCACGATTTCTTGTGAAATTTCACTTGTTACCGTGCTTCCATACACCGTTTTGTTCTCAATTCCAAATCGTGAATCCAACGTCATTCTGTCGATATTCAGATAATGATACAGATACTTCTCAAATTCTTCTGAAAGTCCAGTATTCATAACCTTTTCTTCCAACTCAATAAGCGAATTGACATTATTGTCACCATTCATAATCAAATGTGTTGCTTGTCCAGTAGAAGATAACTGATAATCCCACAATTCTTCAATTCTACGATTCTTCGTAACTTTTGATAAATCCTCAAAAACTGCACCTTTATCGAGAATACTTGACTTGAATATTGCCCATTTTCTTGCAATACCTTCTTTTTTCTCTTGCCATTTCTCGCCCATAGTCTTTTCGCCATGTGTGAGATTTTCTGCAACAGTCGTGTCAATCTGTGGTTCAGTTGTAATTCTGTTTCTATCCCATCTTTCATGGAATACTTTCACAAGGTTTGGATTTCCTTGTAAATCTGAATAATCGTCAGTTTCCATGTACTGTTCAATCAATCGTTCCTTGTCAAACCATCTGTTACGTCTTTCAGCAACATTTTGGTTGTGTCTTTGGTTTATGTCACGAATACTCGTTACAATCGAATTGACTGTGTTATCAAGTGCATCTTCGTCAACTTCAAACTCTCCATTTTCCGTTCTCATCATGTTGGCAACGTCAACAATTTGTTCAAATTGATCTATCTCATTCACAATATCATCTGGGAACAAATGAGGATATAAGTTGCTCAATTCTTGGTATGCAACATCTACTGGCATTCCGTCTTTTGAAAAACGTATTTTTCCAAAGTTGCTACGCATTGTGTACAGATAATCAGAAGTTCCATTTTTGATATTGTCAGACACGTTTATCCTTGTTTGTCTTAACATCTTCTGTGCTTCTGCTACATCTGTTATTTCTTGCTCTACCGTTATTTTTCCAAACTTCTGTTTAATCTCGTTGTACAGTTCTCGTCTGTTTGGGAAGTCTGATGTTGCGTATCTCTGCACAATCTCGTTAAATTCTTGTGTTCTTCCTCTTTGCAATGGCAAGTGGTCTTTTATACCTTTTCTCACTTCTCGCAAGTCGGCATCAGACAATTTTCCAGTATCACTAGAATAGAACGGTGGTTCAACCTCTTGTGGTTCTTCTGCTTCTTGCAACGAATTAATTCTATCCATTTGTGAATCTCGTTCGTTTGCTTCTTCTTCCGTCAATGGTGCGTATACATCATCTTGGACTACACTTGTACTATCTTGGACTAAATCTTCCTTAATCGGTGCAATCGGTTTTTCGAGTGCAACATCTTCTGCATAGATTCCGTTTGGTTTCGGTGCGAGTGGTTTTTCACCTAACGAATGACGAATATCTGCATTATCCGTTGGATTCATGTTGTCAACATTCTTCGCTTGATTCGATTCAAATGTTACATAAACATTAGAAGAACCATTTTCATTTTTCCATTCGGCAATAATACCATCATATCCAGTAGAAGAAGTTAAAACATTGTTAAACTCTTTCATTGTGGAATTTTTCCACACACTACCTGTCGCATTGGCAATTTCATATACAACATCCGTGTCATTATCATTACCTTCGTAAATGATGTTTGCCACTTCTCTTACTGCATTTTGTCTTGATGTACTGTATGTGTCCGTATAATCACTCAAGAAGGAATCTTGCCATGTCATATCTGCATCTTGTTCGATATAGTTATCAACCATTGCATTTATGAAATTGACTAACTCTGATTTTTTGATTGTTTTTCTTTTGCTATACAATGGTTTCTTGATATTAAGATAAACTTCCTTTTGTTTATCTCCGTACATACTTGTGATTTCTTGATCATCACTAAAATAGAATCCATGTCCTTCGGCAGTTCCGTTTTTGCCAATCTTGTCAAAATCAAAGATGTTAAAATCTTCGTTAGTTCCATGATATACAACTAACAGATTGCCATCTTCGTCTCTAACCTTACTATCTTTGAATCTCTCTTGTTGTGCTTCGGTTAACTCTCTGCCTTTATTGTCGGTCAATGAAAAGCGAATGTCATTGTTATCTGCATTGAATCTCTGCGACAATGGTATTACATTTCCGTTATCATCATAGGTTTCAAAGTTTGCAGATTTTACTTGGTTTGTATCTAATACAATAAGACTGTCTGTTTGTCTACCGAACGAACCACCATCAACTTTGAAATACATAGAATCATATCCATTGTCTCTCAAATGCTTTGTAATAATATCTTTGCATTTAATGGATATAGCATCTGTTTCGCTTCTCCACTTCGCCATAATCTCTTGACGTTCTTTAAATGCCTTTTGATATTTTGCATCATCAATATCGGCAGGTTTACCCTCGATAATGTATGAATTAGGATAAACAACATCCATGTCTACATCTGGATTTGCTTCCATCCATTCTTCCAATGCACCAAGTTCCACATCTTCCATTTCTTCTGCCAACGCATCATACTTTCTGTCGATTTCTGCGATTTGGTCGTAATAAGGAATTAACTGTGGGATTTTCTTGCTTACTTCGTCTCGGTTTTCAACAAACAACGTCTTGTCTGCTTTGACATACAATGCCATTTGCTTTTTACCAAGTCCAATGTTCTTGTCACTTGACTTTGTAAATATTCCGTATGGTGTTTGACTATCATTTCCACCATGCGTACCTCTTGATATATCGAATATGTGAATATTCTCTGCATCTGTTTCATGGAACATTCTCTTTGCATATCCGTTTTCTCTCGCTACTTTATCAACCATCTTTTGTGCCGAGTAAATGTCACCTTTTTCGACTGCTTGCATATACTCTGTATCAATATTATTGCTTAATGAATATCGGTAATCATCGGTAAACACAACACCATCTTTTTTTACATTTTCCAATTTTGATAACGGTGCAATATCTCGTCTTTCTTCGTCAGTCTTTCTCAAACGATTTGCAGTATCTCTTGCTTCAATTTCTCCTGCAGTATTTCGGTATAACGAATAAGGTGTAACGTCATCGGAAACTTTGCCGAACCTTTCATCATACTGCTTTCCTAAATCTTCCAATTGTGCTTCTAAATTAGAAATTTCTTTTGCGTATTTAGAGCTAGCTTTGTATTCGTCTAACGCATCATAATAATCTTGTGCAACTTCACGCCATTTTTTACCTTCTGCAACTGCTTTGTCAGTAATTTCCTCAAACATTTTGTTTTTGTACTCGTCATAATTTATATCTTTTAAGTACAAATCAAGATTTTCCCTTGTTCCCCTTATCCAGTCGGTCAACTCTTGCTTTTGTGATTCGTAAAAATCAGGACTGCTACCGTTCGCAAAATCTTCAAGGTATTGTATTGCGTGTTGGATTTCGTGTATTAAAGTTTTGTCTCTTGAAGATGTTCTAAAATCACTTTCAAAAAGGTCTTTATCCAAAGTGATTCTTCCTTCTCCACGACTGAAAGAACCTCTTGTTCCGTCTTTGAATTTTTCAAGAACTACTTTCATATCTGCTAACATTGGATAATTAGCATATAAAACATCGTGTTCGAGAATATCTTTTAATTTTGCGTTTCCATTACGTACTCTTTCGTGTAATCTTCCGTACTCATTACCGTAGATTTCATCCAATGCTTCCAATTCTTTTGTTTCTGCATTTGTTAAATCCGATTCCCAAAACTTGTCGTAAAGGTCTTGTAATCTAGCATATTCTGGATGATTCTTTCTAAATAACGCATCTCCACCCTTGTAAACTTTCATTTGGCTATCATCAATTTCAAATCGCCATTTTCCGTCATACCCTTGATGCCATCCAGTTTCTTTTCTGATTGTTTCGCTAGTCACACCTTCTTCTTGCATAGACTTTGCTCTTATAAGTAGTTCGTTATTTTTATTAAGAGCATTTTCGCCAGAAAAAGAAAATCGAATGTCTTTCTTACTATCATCAAATCTCTTTTCTAACGGAATCACGTTGCCTTTGTTATCATAGGTAACTGCATTGAGTGATTTTATCTGTTCGCTATCGAAAGCAATGTAGATGTCACCCATCTCTGCTTTTGCATCTTGCGAATAACCTCCAGAGTCTTGCACGTTCTTAATAATTACACCGTCATAGCCATGTTCTTTCGCATATCTCGACCAATCTCTAGTCTTTTGCTTACCAATAATTTCACCTTTTTTGTTCACACCGAAATTAGTATGCAACATTTCCATTTCGGCTTTTGTAGAATCTGACGTATATGTTTTCACATCAAGCATTGCCATTGATTGTCTGTTTTTACTTCTAAGAGTGTTCATCAGTTTTGTTTTTACCGATTCAGACATATTCTTTGGTAAAGCATTTTGAAGTTCGTTCAATGATGCGAATGTAGTATTGACCGTGTTTTTTCCGTCTGTAAATTTCAATACATACCCATACGAATTTCCGTTTTTCGTAATATCAACTTTAATATCGTAGTTCTTAACAGCCTTTTCTTGAGATAAACTATCCCAATTTCTGCCCTTGCCATCAATGACATAAGGATTCTCCATTTTCACTGCAACACGGTATAAACCTTCTTGTTTTTCGTTAGAATTTAGGTCGATTTCATTCTCTGTGTAATGTTCCGTATAAGATTGTGCAGTCTTTTTGTTTTTCGCAATAAACAATGATATTCCATCATCAGAATACTTTGCATCAAATTGGGTAAATCCACCTTCGTTTGTGCCATGATAACCGAACACATCATATCCATTTGCCTTTGCTCTCTTTTCGACAATCTTCTGTGCTTTATTTAGATCACCTTTTTCAACTGCTTTCTTATAGTTGTCACTTGTCATTGATAACTGCGTTTTCTCGCTAGTATTCTTCTTCGTATCACGATAAACATCTTCAAAAATCTTCTTCGCTTTCAGTAATTGTCTTTCTGCATCACTTCCACTTGTTACAGATTTCAACATATACTTGATTTCGTCATACACCTTTTGGAATACGTTTCTGTTCTTCATGGACAGATTGCGAACAAAATTAACGTCAGAGAAGATGTACTGCCCTACTAAATCAGCAGTAATTTCAGAATCGTAAAGTTCTTTTCTTTTTTGCAAAGTTTCGTTTTGGAATTGATTTCTGTACAAGTGAACAGTATCTTTGTACATGGAATCGTAAACACCTTTTTGCTTTGCGTATTCAATAACAGTGTCTTGCAATGCTTTGTAAAGTTCCTTGCTACCTTCCAAAACGTGAGTGATCTCATGTCCTACAACTGTGTTGAGTGCGTTTTTAGATTGCAGATTGACAACAATGTTATTACCACTCTTGAATCCGTTGATTGTTTTGCCTTCAAGTGCAAATCCACTATTCTTTAACTTTTCATTGTTCGTAAAATCAAAAGAGACACCCTTATCTGCTGACAGTTTCGCAACTAAATCAACAAATTCGTGTGCCTTCCTTGTGTTGTTCATCTCGCCATAGTCAATAGCTTTCTGAACGATTTCTCTCTCTTTTTCAGAGTATTTCTTCATCTGTTCTTCACTAACTGTGAATTGTTCCCCACGTCTACCACGTTCTGCATAACTTTCTTGCAAGAACATATCGTTTTGCGTAGCAAGTCGCACTTCCTCAGACAGTTTCATTTTGGCTTCAAGTTTTCGTTCTGTATATGACTTTTCTGTGTTCTTTGCATCCAATGAATCTCTGCGTTTCTGTTCTACCAAACTCAACTTCTCTCCAGGTATATTTGCAAGTTTGTCATATTCATCTGATTCCTTGACAAGACTGTCATACGCTTTGTATGTTTCGCCACCCAACGTGCTTTCGATTGTGTCAATGTCAATCTCTCCTCGTTGAAGTAAGGTATCTACATTTGCTTTTATCTTGTTCTTCTCTTTGGTTGTGAGTGGTTTTCCGTTTTCTTTCTCTATTGATTCAATCTCTTTCTTTGCGATTTCATCAATTACTTTCTGTTCGTTCTGTGTGTATCCAGTAATTAAATCTGTGCCTTGTTTTGATGATTGAACAACGCTTCCAGTCTGTGCAATATCTGATACCAACATTCCAGTCAAGAACTGCTTTCCTAGTTGTTGGTCTTTCACAATATCGTCAAAGTCATCCTCTGATCTGAACGTACCTTTTTGTGCGTGTGCTGACAGATAACCAGCAATTGGTTCTTCAATACCTTCTCCAACACTTTTTATCAATCCTTGTGTGATATTCTTTACAGTTTGGTTCTTAATGCCTTTGGTAAGTCCTTTTGCCACCATATCATCTACACCTAACAAACCATGACTTAAACCGAGTGCATTTAAACCTTTACCTAAACCACCAAACATTAATTCGGTTCCTGCATCAATTCCACCTTGCATCACACCATATTTGATTGCTTCTTCGTCTGTTGCACCATTTTGGTATGCTTCAATCATTCCACTTCCTGCTGAACTTGTAAACATTGAAGCAGATGAAAGAGCAGATAGTCCACGACCAACCACTCCTATTGCTTGTCCAACTTTACCAATACCAGTTAATGCACCAATTTGTCCTAGTCCTTGTGGTACACCTCTTGCATCTTCACCAAGTAACGAATCATAGACAAAATCATCTTCTACATCCTCGTACCATTCTTGTGTATGGTCTTTTTCTGCGAACTTCTTTATATCTTTTGCAGTTTTCTTTGCACCGACTAAACTTGAAACACCAGAAGCACCAAGTAAGATTCCGTCTGTGATTCCTTCTATAAATTGCGAACCACCTCTCACAACATTCCCCACAAAATCTGTTGCCGTAGCAGAAGGTGCAATTATAAGGTCTGACCAATCAAATCCATCATCAAATGCACCTGCTTTGAATATTTTGCCTTTTCCATCGTCTCTGTTGTTTTCTTTTTCTGACAGTTCTTGTGGTGTTTTCAAGTCAATTATATCTTTGGAAGTCTTGTCTTTTGGTGTAACTGTTTGCTTTCGTGTCTCCATTTTTTTCTTGTCGAGTAACGAATCAATTGTTATATCATTATCTTTTTTCTTCTTCTTTTTCCTCAATAAGTCGTTAATTGAAGTTTCAGACATTGTAACACCTTCTTTCTATGCCTTGCCAATGTACATATATTCTTTTGTCTTACCATTCCATACATAGCATCTTCCGTTTGCTTGCCATATTGCTTGTGTTGTTGGAACTCCAAGTCCTTTGATAACATCATCTGACAAATCGCCAACAGTAAGTTTGGTTTTTCCAGAAGTTGCTTGTGTCAGTTTTACATTGTCAATGTATCTTGGTTGATAACCGTTGCTGAAATAGTAGTCTTTCTTCGCTTTTGTAGAAGCGTTATTACCAAACGCACCACCAGAACCTACACTGTATAACGGTTTATAGCCACTTGTTGACTGTTTTTTGTTTGCATTGGCATTAGCACCACTTGATCCTTGTCCACCATTTAATGAATAAGTACCACCACTTGTTGTTACAGAACTTCCAGTAGTTTTGTATGAATTATTAAAGTTATTATTGCTTACTTCATATTGTTTCTTTTGTAACTGATATTCCATGTCGAATTGTCGTTTTTCTTCTGCAAGTTGTTGTTTCTGCAATTCAAGTTGTTGTGCCTTGTATTGTGCATCTGCCTTGTCTTGTGCTTTCAGACGTTCAATCTCAACATTAAACTGTCTTATGTTTTCTTCGTATTCTTTTACTTTCAGTGAGTAGTTCTGTTCAAATTGACGGATTTCTTCTTGCAACTGTTTCTGTTGCATTGCCAAGTTCTCATTGAATTGTCGTACTTCTTCTGCAAGTGCATTTTCTGTGTTCATCTGATTTAATACGTTCTGCCATTCGTTAGAGTAGTATTGTTTCAACTGCATTTCTTTTTCCATTTGGTTTTCAAGAAGATTATTCTTGTATTGGAATCCTTCTAAAGAAATCTGCAATTGCTCTTTGTGTGCATTTGCGTAAATTTCAGCAATAGCACTGTTATTCTGCAAAATTGCATCTTTAATGCCATTGTCAAAGTTCATGTTCGCTTGTGCCATTGTCTCTCTTGCAGTCGCAACACGGTTTTGGTATGCAGTAAACATGGCAACTTGTGAAGATTCGCTATATCCACTTCCAACAAGTCCTTGTTGTGCCATTTGTTCTGCTTGTACTCCGTATGCGTTGGACTGTTTCTGCCAATCAACGTATGCACCAGACTGTTCTCTTGTGTAGTCTTTCTTCGCTTGCTCTCTCTGTTGCTCTATCTTCTCAATAGCAAAGTCTTTGTTTTGGTTCTGAATCTCAGCTTGCTTGTCAGCATATTCTTTACTTTGGTCTATCAAGTCTTGGTAATACTTATCTGCATTACCTATCATTGCACCGTACTGTTGCTCGTTTTGGTTTAATGCTTGGTCTCTCTCGGCTTCAACCTTTTTAAACTGTTCATCTTCGTAATTGATGTTGTAATTTGGTGTAGTTGACATTTCTTTCTCCTTTCTAGGAAATAAAAAAGACACCTTTTTCAAGATGTCTTTTGATTTATTTTTAATTTATATATTTCCAATGGTAGCCACCTGCCATTTTGCGTTTTCCTTTACAACATTCGCAGATATTACCTTCGGATGTACTTGTTGACCGAGATGCTTCCTTTATGCTTTCAAAAGTCTTGTCTAATTCGACACAGTAAACATTTTTATAAAGGTGTGGTCTCGGTTTTCCTTTTACAGTTTCTGATATCTTTTTCCCACTCTTTATATGTCTTTCGTTGTGCGTGTTGTTTTCAAATGGTGTTGTCCAATAAAGATTGCTCACACAATTATTTTCTTTGTTGTCATCATTGTGACCTACTTGTTGTAGGCAGTTTGGATTCGGAATAAATGCTTCTGCTACAAGCCTGTGTATTTTGCAACTCTTTAACTTGCCATTCTTATACAAATTAACGTGAACATATCCCAAATAGTCTATTTGTGGTTTTAGTATTTTTTCTTTTTTGGAGTATCCTACATATGTTTTTAAACTTTTAACTCTCCCCAAATTGCTTACTTGGTACAATCCCTCGTACCCTTTAATATCTTTCCAAACTTCCATATTGTTACCTTTCCCTTTCAGCAACACCCAAATAGATAATATAGGGCAGGCAGTGGGTTTCTGCTTTTCGGTAGCGAACCTATCCCTATATACATATTATACCAATATAACAAAAATATTTCAATTAGCGTTTTATGTAAGAGCCTATGAAAGATTCTAATGTCGCAGATTCTAACTGAAATCTCGTAGAAGATTCAAACCTCAATTGTATATCTTTGAATTTCTTGAATTTCTTCTTTACAACGAGATAATCTGTGACGTTTTCGTATTTATCGACTTCTTCCCACTCTTTTCCGTTGGTTCGTGCTGATACTGTCACATCTCCCAATGCTTCCACAACACAACCTCTTTTATTGGTCGTTTTTAAATATTGTGGTGCATCAAACTTATCAAGTGGTGTAGTCCAATAACTAGGTACGTTTGCAGTATGGTCTGTAAGCGTGTATATGCCTTTTTCAGAGCCTAAATACATCACACCCTTATAAACTATGGCACAAGTGATTTTCTCGCCAAATTCCCAATAAAACCACTCATATTCGTAATGGTTTTCGTTCTGTAACATTGCTCTACTGTCGGCAAGATAAACTTTGTTACCAATGAACACGAACAGATAACCTTCGTATTCTTCCAAAATCATATCTTCGTAATCTGCTTCTGCAATCATCTTGCGATCTGCAAGTGTGCTTCGGTGTGCAATGACTTGTTCTGTCGTCACCTCACCATTGATTGCTTCCATTCCTCTCTCGCTAAAGAAAACAATGTCGTCATTGAAATTGATTGCTTTTCCAATACAACCAGTTGCAATGCTTGAATGTGTACTTGGATAAATCTTTCCGTACTCTGCATCTGTTATTGGATTGTGGTAGAAAATCGTCGTGTTATGTTGGTTCGGTTCTTTGAATACCCACAACGAGTTATTTCCTGCTATCATGCCTTTTACTTTCGCTAAGTCCATTCCTTCTGGGTAATTGTCCAAGTCAGAACAGTATCTAGGATTGTTAAGACTGCAATGGAAGATTGCGTTTGGATAATTTGGATTTCCACTAAAGAACACACGATTGTCAAACACTTG
>JAEIGA010001180.1_pt1 | contig 40188 bp, 48 predicted proteins | sample 9270691 | NCBI WGS metagenome assembly JAEIGA01 (sample SAMN17057246, study PRJNA624740) | gut metagenome | biome: biome; isolation source: fecal sample | host: Bos grunniens | place: China: Xizang | collected 2019 | reverse complement strand
GTGGCATCAGCCCTCCCCGTCCCTCTCTCACAAAAAAAGTGCGCCCAACACCTACATTAGCGACTAACGGTCGGCTTAGAGGTGCTTAAACTTTTTAACGGGCGGTTCGACTTTGGGTTCAGCCGATTTTTCTGGGACTTTTTCAGCCGCCTTTTCGGTTTTAATTTCCTCTGCTTCCTGTTTGGTCTTCCTGCCGCGTTTCGCTTTTTCTTTAGCAATCGTTTTAGGCTCCACTGCTTCATCCTGTTCGATTTTCTTTTTCATTTCTGTTTGCTCCTTTGGTTGTGAGCGGTAAACCGCTTCCCTGTCTTTTCCTGTGGCGTAGAAGCGGTCATAGTAGTACCGAGCGCACGCCATACTATACACGGCACAGTCCATGGACTCGTTATACTGTGCGCCTTTTTGTGGAGCCACCCACCGAGACCCTATGCGAATTTCGGATGTTAGGCTTTTGAAAAAGGCGAGGTCAAAGCATTTCTTATGATTAAATCCCAGATGCTTTTCACCCGCAAGCGTTAGCTTTTCCATTTGTAGCAGGGCGTCTTTTCCTGCCGTGACGCCCACCTCTACGATTTCGCATTTGCCTTTAATCCCGTTTGTGAAATTCATAGAGAAACTACGGCGCACAAGAGGGTCGATTTGCGTAGAGTTGCCTGATGATGCAAAACCCTTGCAGGGCTTTAGTCTGGGATTAAGCAAACTGTTTGTCATAACCGCATTTCCACGGTGTCCGCCCACGTCGGCGAAAGCGAATGCGGGCATAAGAGTAACGCCGTCGGCACGTGTAAACTTGCGGTTCATTTGTTCGACAAGTTGTTGCCAGACACCTGCTTCGTCTGGGTCGCCCGCGAGGAAATGGTAAGAGAGGCCGTATGCGTACTGGAGGTCGAGCGTCCATCCCATGATAAGCATGTAAAGCCCTGTTTCGTGCGTGTCGATGCCTACGGTGATAAAGTCGATGTCCTCGGGAATGCAGGAATCGTCATAGCGCATACCGCAAGCGCGGAATAACTCTACATGGTCGATTCTGATTTCTGTGGGCGACGTATAGCATTCGCCAAGCCTAGTATTTCTGAAAGACGCCACTGCCGCCTCCCCTATTTGTAAAGCCGCCCTTTCATACTCCCTGAGAGAGTGCCATGTGTATTGAGCATGACACAGTAAACCGTTTATAGAGAAAGAGCGCAAAATGCGTTTATATTTGTCTGTTTGCGGGTTGTCGTTTAGCTGTGCATAAGCATGTTCCATGCAGATAATATCCGCCTCCGTCCACAACTCTCCACAATTTGGGCAATGCGTAGTAGGTACGTTTTCGTCTGTCCAGTCTATATCTTTCCATGTAGGACTGAATAACTTATTACAGGAAGGACACCGCACACTCCAAACCTCCATTGTCCCTAATAGCCATTGTTTGTGTATGCGGGAATCCTCGACAGTGGTAGGAGTTGAGGTAAAAAGTGTAAGTCCGCGATAGGTCATTTGTCGTTGCATGGCAAGGCTGATAGGGTCGCCCTCGCCCTCCAATGCTGTAGGATAGCGATCTATTTCATCAAGGATAACATATTTCGAGGGATAACTACAAAGCGTGCTAGCAGACTTTGCCGAACCTAGAATTAAATTTGCCCCAGTGCCTAGGCTAATGTTTACCGAACTGTTCGATTTGTCGGGGTTCGTAATTGCCTGTTCGTCGTTGTGGATATGGCAGATGTCCCTAAGAAAAGGTTTTAATCTGTTTTTAGACAGATTAACCGCCTGATTCGCCGTGTCGAGTATGACCATCGTGTTTTGTCTGTCATACTCACACATCCAGCCCAGAAAATTCATGCACGCCGTGGTTTTGCTAGTTTGACTTGGGCACTGGATTACGACGCCCCACGTGGTGGAGATGTTACCCATTGCGTTTGTCGGTTCTACCATGAACGGGTATTTATCATAGCGAAAAAAACTAGCCGTTCGTTTAAGGTAGTGGTGCGCTTGTGCCCACTCGCAGACGGTTGTACGCTTGGGAATCCTGATCGTGTCGATTGTGTAAAGCCTATCGTCGTTCATTTGGAATCCCTAGCCAAACCGTTTATAATATTAGCGCGTCGTCGTTTCGCCCGTGTAATGTCGGTGGACAGTTCTTTTTCCTCACGGTTGCTGTGAATCGTAAGGTGGACTTGGTTTTGTGCAAGCCTTTCGGTCTGGTCTGCAACCATGTCTTGGATTTTCTGGTATTGCTCGGGCGTCATTTCGGGCACGATGTCTTGTATGAAGTCGGGGAGTCCAATAAGAAAATCACGGACTGGATGCAAAAATTTACCAAATTCCGCGATTGCCGTAGAGATTGTGCATAACTCCCTTTCCCGTTCGAGACGTGTAAACGCTTCTTTCTCTACCACAAGCCATTCTTTTCTAAGGCGTAGTATTGTTGTTTGTCTTTCCAGTTCGTCCGCCGACATGCTTTCAAAGTCGGGCATGTCTGGATGCCTATTATTATTGTCTGGATTATCAGTCTTTTTAGACCTAGCCATGATGCGCACTCCTTAAATAAATAGCCTATCTACACTTAGGCTATATGCTTTAGATATTCGTAAGGATAATTATGACGAAAAGAAAAGTAAATAGTTCGATTGCGGGTAGGATTTACGACATAGGCTCGGGTTCTGGGTTGAAGGAATGGAAATTCAGAATAACCAAAGCCCTGTGGGAATTTGTGAAAAATGGCTTCCCAAGCAAACACAAAGTGAGCGGGTCGGATTTCTGGATAGACCGTGATTCTCTAACAGACGCTATTATTCTTAACGGTTATGCGTTCCCTGCCGCCGATATAAAGAACTTTTCAGCCCCAGTAAACAAAAGAACATCCACACGACGCCATGCCTTCTACACGTCCGCCTACGGTTGGCGCATGACAGACAACCGAGCCGTTACAGGCCGTCTAGGCGTTTTCCAAAGGGAAACCGAGTTTTACGGCGGCAGAAAAATAGATGATGGTTTGGGATTTTTCGGTGTGAGACGCGAGGGAAAAGTAGTCGCGTATGGGTTAGATGAACAAGGCGCACTCCCCGCTTTCTCTTGGGACGTTTGCCAGTGGTTGTTTGAGACACAACAGAACGAAGTTCAGCGCATTATTGACGAAACGTTTTTAGAAACATTCGGTGTGCCTAGAGAACGTGCAACTGCATAAAGAATTATCTAATTTATAGGGTATTTATGGAGGTGGCTATGGGTGTTAAATACGTGACTCGAAAACAGATGTACCAAGAGCGTTACGAGCTTTTGGCCGAACTACTACCCGTATTACGTGAAGCCGCCAAGAACTTTGCGGACGGTCGCATTCAGCAATACGTGTTGGCCCACCACTCGATTAACCGCAATTTCGCCTCGCTAAAGGATTTATTGGATTTTCTAAAAGATTGCGAGATGGAGTGGGCAGAATTGGACGCAATACTACACGGGCGTTCGAGACGTTTTGTAGAACACCAGTACTATCAGAACCCCTGCAATTGTCGGCTGTATTAGGGGGTGGTTATGAGTAGATTGTTAGACTTGACAGGGTGTAGTTTTGGTCGTTTAACTGTAATTTCCAGAGCAGAAAACATAGGGAAGCATACGGCTTGGAAGTGCCGTTGCCAATGTGGGAATATTATTTCTATATTAGGTTTCTGCCTTACAAATGGGAATACCCGTTCATGTGGTTGCTTAAAAAGCGACACCCACAAAGTGCATGGATTGTGGGCAATGGGAAAAGATATTTATATCTGCTACAGGGGGATGATCAATCGGTGCTACCACCCAAAGCAACAGAATTACGAAAGGTACGGGGAGAGAGGAATACGGGTTTGTGATGAATGGTTAAATGACCCTATTAAATTTGGCGATTGGGCGAAAGAGAATGGTTTTAAGAAAGGGTTACAAATTGACCGTGTGAACTCGGACGGCCCTTATTCGCCCGATAATTGTCGTTTTGTTACTGCAAAAGAGAATTGTCGCAACCGTAGAAATACTATCAAACTCGGTGGTTGGGGGTGTTTATCCCATATCTGCGAAACACTAGGGATTAGTGTCATAGTCGAGGGGGACACCACGAATAAATATAAAAGGTTGTGCCGCTTCATTAAGAAACACGGGCCTCTTTCAGAAAGTCTTGAACACGTGAAGGCGTGAGGTAGTGAGATATGATAATAAATCCAATGTGGGGATTTCCGCCTATAAATATAGGGTACGGGGCACAGCTTGGTAGCGCGGCACTTGCGGGCATGAACTCCGTTAGTAGCACGGCCATGACAGACCTTTTGAGTCGGTGGCTTCTTGTGTCCCATTCCAGACAGCTTGCGATAAGTAACCCAGCCGCTTCAGCCGCAATAGACCGTTACGTCGGAGGCGTAGTAGGGAACGGCATTTCATTAAGTGCCCCCGAAAGTTCTAATCTTATACCGCCCGAGTATTTATGGGTACAGGACGTAGTTTATAAACGCTTTTCCATGACGAGCCTAGAGTGCGCTTTAGACAGGCAGGGACTATTAGACTTTGCGCAAATGCAGACACTCGCCATAGAAAACATGATGCTAAGTGGTGATATTGCGTTTGTCCGCAAGCCAGACGAATATTCATGGACGGCTGTAGAGAGTGATCGCATTGTCTCGCCATACTATATGTGCGACAAAACACAGCCCGCCATTGTGGACGGAATTTTTAAGTTAATCAATAAGGAAAACGGGAATCGCATTGTAGATGGTGTCGAACTGGATTTCGAGGGACGGATTGCGGCCTTATGGATACTTAAAGAGTACATCGAAAAGCCCTGGATGGTGAGTGCCGACCAAATTGAACGAATCCCCGTCACCGATGACAACGGCTTGCCACTTTGCCTTTTTGTCTTTCAGCCCAAGCGACCTGCGCAATATCGGGGTGTGCCCATTCTCTCGCCCGTAATTGAACAGCTTTTCTTGCAGTCTGCTTATATACAGGCCGAAGGAAACGCGGCGGCTTTGCAGTCCTCGCTATACGGATTTATCACATCACAAAAGCCCGTAGATGATTCTACCGCCCCCGTATTGCCTAACCGCATGAATGAAATCGTTGCGGTTGCGACAAACGATGAAGAAGAAAATGGCGGTAACGAACCCAGTGAAACGCCGTCTTTTGATGTAGCATATAGAGGGCAAGAGGCCTATGAAAACATTTACCACCCAAAGGCGAAGCCTGTTACGAGTGGGCGGTTTATGCACCTTGCGGACGGCGAGGATATCAAGTTTTTACAGTCCACACATCCTAACTCCAATTTCGCCGCGTACATGTCGGCCACTACCGAACTGATTGCAAGTGCGGTAGGACTACCCGCCGAAATACTTAAATTAAGTTTTAATTCGTCATATTCCGCAAGCCGTGCCGCAATCATACAGGCGGGGCAGAAATACAGCCAAGTACGCACACACTTTATAGCGCGATTTGTACGCCCTGTGTTTGAGGTTTTCGCATACGAAACACTACGCGAAAGCGGTGTGCCAGATGATGCCGCGCTTTATCTATCAAAGGCTTTAGGGAGCGAGGTTATATGGCGCGCTCCCAAGCTAGCGGCCCTTGATCCGAAAGTCGAGTTAGAAGCGTACAAACTCGCCATGGAGATGGGGCTTGTGGATGCCGATGAAGTGGCGTTAGCGATTTACTCGCACAAAGCTACTGGAACTCCAAAAATGGAGGATAATCATAATGTCTGATTTTAATTATTATCTGATGGAGGATGTGGAGGAAGCAACTGCAAAGGAATTTGCGGAATTTCTATCACCCATTCCACCAAATAGCAGTGTAACGATTCAGCTATTATCGCACGGCGGTTTAGTTTTCGCGGGCCTCGGTATTTGCCAGATGATTAAACAAGCACAGGCACGCGGAATTAAATTTACTGCGAATGTTTACGGAATAGCGGCAAGCGCGGCAAGCGATATAGCCCTAGCATGTGACCATATTTACATGGCGGAGGGCGCACAAATCCTAATCCATAGCGCATGGGGAGGGACTGGTGAAGGCATAGACATAGCTAATAATGAGCAGCTATCATTAGTACATAAAAGACTCCCCGATTATTCAGAAAAAGATTTAGCGCAAGACCGATGGTTTGGGGCCGAAGAGGCAATAAAGATCGGCTTAGCGGATGGTTATATATCAAAAAATAATGAGTCTAGGGCGGTGTACAAACTCGCCGCCTTTTTAACACCTTGTATGGAGGATAAAAAAATGGCGGAGATTAAAAAGATTAAAGCCGCAGAGGAAGAAGAGGTAGTCGAGCGCAAGATCGACGAAGAGGAAATCGCACCCGAGGCAGAATGCGGCGATGAAGAAAAAGAGCGTGCAGATGAGGAAATGGATTTGATGGAGGCCATGGTTCGCCGTCTCGAAGAGATCGAGCATCGTTTAGCCGTTCTCGAAGGCGAGGGCAAGAAAGCGGATGATGAAGCGGCCCCCAATGCGTCCGCTCGCCGTAAAGCCCTGCTTGCCAAATTAAACGCCGTGTGCGCCCCTGCCCAGACCGTAGCACCAAAGGTGGTTGCCGCTGAGACAGCCGAGGATCGTGATTCACGGTGCAAGGCGGTTTATGGCAATTTCGACGCCCTACTCGCAGATTTTATTAAACGTAAGTAATTAAATATAGGAGGATAATAATATGGCTACTTCTATCGCAATTAACGACACGATTTCACAGGTAGTTACCGATGTTGTGGAGATGCACGCCGCGACACTTCTACAGGAAAGATATTTTGGTAGCTCCGAGATGGATATTTTCGATTCCCGTTCCCTGCTTATTGACTATGATTCTGGCGATAGGAAGGCGGGTGCATTCCTTAGAGAGGGCTACGCAAACGGCGATACAACTACGTTTTTTAGTCAGACTGTAGTGCCTCCCCGTATCGGTGTAAGTGATAACATCGACACTGTAAGTAACAACAAAGATCGCATGATGTTTGAACAGCTTTCTAAGATGCAGAAAAACGGCATTCGTCCTACACGTGCGGACGCCTTTAACGCCCTTCTACGTCTAAAAGCGGCTCGTTGTGGCGACCGCGTAATGCGTAGCATCGAACGCCTTTGCGTTATGGCCCTTAAAGAAAATGCGATCCAATTTACCTATGATACGTCGCCCACCGATTCTACGGCGGTTACTTGTGATGTGCAGTTTTATGATCCCTCTCTCGCCGCAAACCCACAGTGCATAAGCCCCTCCGTTGCCTGGGGTTCAAACGGCGCAACTCCCTATGATGATGTTTGCGCGGCAATTCTCGCAGTAAAACGTCATGGCGGACGGGCCGAGGATTTGCTTTTAAGCGATGATGCTTGGGAGTATCTGCGTGCCGATATGGCGGCAAAGAATTTGCTTGACAACCAGATCCATTATACGCTGATCGCGAATGGCAAAGATCGGGACGGCCTTTTCCCCGAAATCATGGATTATGTCGAAGTAGTGGGCGATATTATCTTTAACGGCCACCGCCTTAAAGTCATTGTCTATTCACACGGTTACGAAGCCGCCGACGGAACGTTTAACAGCTTCCTCGGCAACGGCTTTGCATGTGTCCTCGCTCCAAATTGCGGCCGCACTCTATGCGGCGCGGTTTCCAAGGTAAATCCACAAGCTGTTGTAGATTACAACGTTGATGCCGTTGCTTGTTTAACTGGCAAGTTGATTGGTACACGCCATGTTAGCACCGAGACCGATGACGTTTCCGTGCGTGTCGAGTCCGTGCCCCTCCCAATTCCTCGCAGAATCTGGGGATGGTGTTCAATCGACTGCCTCAAGGCATGGTAAAAAATGTGAACCCGTATAACTAAAAAATCGGGTTCGCGTATTAAAGAGTGTGGCTAGGCCGACGGGCCGAAAGCGTGTGATCCTAGACACGCAAGCCACACTCTTTTTTTGTTTCTAGGATGATACATTAGGAGGTATCAAATGGGTGCAGTAAAAGATTTAACGGGCCAAAAGTTTGGTCGTTTAACTGTAATTGAGCGGGCAGGGTCTCGGGCTTGGGGTCGCGGGTCACATGCAACGTGGTTATGTGAATGCGAGTGCGGCAATAAGTGTGTTGTTGTCGGGTCGCAATTACTATCAGGAATTACACAGTCATGCGGGTGTTTAAGAAAAGAGGTTGCAAGTGAAAGGGGTAAAGTACATGTACAGCCAAAAGAGATTATAAGAATTAGAAAAATATTTCGCGGAATGAAACGGAGATGCTATGAAAAAACAGAACAATCCTATAAAAATTATGGAGCAAGGGGAATAGGTATTTGTGATGAATGGCTAGAGGATGCAGAGAAGTTTGTGGAGTGGTCGTTAAAGAATGGGTATAGGCAGGGGTTGCAAATAGACAGAATTGATAACAACGGAGGCTATAATCCTCAAAATTGCAGATGGACTACGTGTAGAACCAACAGTAACAATAAAAGAAATACTGTTCGCTTAAAAGACGGAACACCGTTTGCTGAGTATTGTTATAGTCTGGGAGTTAAAACGAACATTGGGAGAAAAGCAACAGCCGAGTATGAAAGGTATCTTAGGTACTATCTAAAAAAGGGTGAGATTCACCCCGAATTGAAACGGCTGGAGGAAATTAAAAATGGAGAGGTTGGAGGACATTCTAACTAAAGATTTAGAAACCGTGTTCACATATTACAGGGATTTCACGGGTACGTTACTAATCCAGACTGGAACCGAAAAACTCACCGTATGGGGTAGCCTGCAAGCTGATGAAATGCAAATGAATGCTGAGGCAACCCCCGTAAATGCTTATTCTTTAACACTGCTAGTCCGTGATTCTGATTTAACTGCGTCGTTTAAGAATAAGTTAAGCCAAGATAGTATACTCTATGTCGAGGGTGTTGCATACCGTATTGTGGACACCTCAGAATCGGGTGGTATCTATGCTATATCCTTAAATAAGGGCACGAAGCGTGGTAAAGGGCTGTCTTGCGGCAGGGAGATATAGCTATGACTATGATACAGTTTGACGTTTTCGGAATTACTGATAAAATTTATAATTATTTGTCTGAAAAATGTGCGGCGTGTACACTGCGTTGGAAAACGTCCGCCTCTACCGACCCTGCCGATTATGGGGAAGCCAATCCGAAAGTGTACGCCTACACGTTCGACGATGAAGAAATCCCAGATACGCCAAGTGTTTTAATTCAGACAACGAACATAAATCCCTCGCAAATTCACTATGTTATTTACGTTTCCTGCGCACATGCCGCTGTGCAGGAATGTGAGAAAGCAGACGCGATAGAGGGTGAGGAAAACAAATTTAAGTACAGGACGGAGACTATCCCACCCGAAGAAGAAGGTGGAGAGGGTACGGAAATCCGTGCAACAGGATTTACCTCGGACGGTGTACGTCGCGAACTTTACAAAGTAACACTTATGCTTGGACAATACGTTTTTGAATCGCTTATGCGAATGGGAAACGACGGAGCGAGGATACAGAATTTAAGTTTAATTCCGCCCTCAGCATTTATGCAGGAATTTCCGTATTGTTCGGCCACTATTGAATTTGACGCCCTATACGAGTCGATGCCCAAGGCCGTTGCCACTACCAGACTGCAAGAGCTTTTGTAGGAGGGAATTATGAAATATGGCGTTTATGCAGATATAAATAACTCCGTCCCCAGTTCAATGAGCAGTACAGGCAGGACGTGCTTACTATACCTAGGGAACTGTCCCGCACCAGATTCCGATATACATTACATAACATCGTGGGCGGATGCACAGAGCTATTTGAATATAAGGCCGCAAACGGATGTTATAGTGGGAGACGCCTGTTTTGTATGTCTGGACATGATTAAAATCCCGTTCTACGCGGTTAGAACGCTTCCACAATCGGAATTTATAGAGGAAGTTTGCCAGAATGTGGCCGACTTTGTGGCTAGTACGGACTACGATTCTTACATTATCTGCATTGTAAGGATGAAAATAGGTGAAATAACCACGTTTTGGGGCCGTTTGGGCGAACTAATCACAAAGCCCGTTTTTTATATCGGAGACTATTCAGAAAACCCGTTAGACCGTGAAACCCAGTATGTACTTGAGAATGGACGCCCTGACATAGAGAAATTGTTAGAAGTGGCGGGAACGCTCCCACAGGATTCAAGACATGAGCTTTCTTTTGGGGCGTTCAAGCATCCAAACCGCGCTTATCCTGTTGCACTATCCGCTTTAAGGGCGGCTTTACTCGCTCAAAACGATGTTATTTATAAATCCCCTGTACGTGTGGACGGGAATATAGTTTTTGAGGCGGAGAGCCTACAAGCAAAGCGTTTCGACCCTACAAGCTATATTCCCTTGCTAATGACTAAAGCGGATGCTGATACTCTAGCAGAAAACTGCATAAATACAGCGGTTCAAATTAACGGACAGTTTAGGACGTGGGGCGATATGACTACGGACGGTACGTTTATAAACGTAGCCCGTATGGGGGATTTTCTTACAAACTGGTTTAATAATCACTACTTAAATAAAACGCCTCTCACATTATGCGACAGAGACACAATAATCCGTGATGTTTCGGCCTATTTGGACTCTTTAATTGCTTTAGGAGCGTTAAGTTATGGGTCTATCGAGTGGGTTGAACATTCAGGCGTTTGGCAATTTGATTTAGCACTAGTAAATCCACGACCTACAAGGGCTTTGACGGCACAAGTGCGACATGGGGATATAGTTATAAATTATCTATGATTTTAGGGGTTTTTGCTAGCAACCCTTTGTTAAACAGTTTCCTATATAGGAGGTAGAACGATGCCACTGATTGGTGAAAATTACGGCAGTTATGCCAGTATTGAAAAATCCGAGGCACAGGCGGGCGTATCGACCGAGACAAATTTGTATTTTTTCGGTTCGTGTCCCTCGGGTGAGGTTGGGAAAGTCTATTACATTACGAGCTATGCGGATGCCGCGTCAAAGCTCGGGATTACTGACGGCGGCGGTGTAGATTACACACTTGCACAAGCGGCTGTTGCGGCTTTTCAAATTGTTGGTATTTCCCACGCGTATTTTATCCCACTTTCTAACACCGCCGCTTATGACGCTTCATGGGTAGGTGATGCCGCTGATGAGTCGGGTGTTTATGTGTACAATCGCATTTTACGAGAGAGTCCAGGCGTTGTAAATCTGCTTTGCGCCCCAGGGGTTACGAATGGGTCTTTCCTACAAGCCATGCTTGGGCTTTGTAAAAATTTGGACGGAATTAAATCTTATTGCGTCTATGATCTCCCTTGCAGTGCAAGCGATATTAACGAGCAAACTGGTTTCCCAGATCCCTCTTATATCGTAGCAAATAAGAATATTTCTAGTGAGTATGCAAGCGCGGTTTGGGGTACACTCGAAACCTCGGGCGGTGACATCATTTCAGGCGCGGCTGTTCGTTCCTGCCTACTCGCCAAGGCCGATGCGGAATATAACGCCCCTGCAAGAGTTGGTGGGTATCTGCCAGTAGAGAACGTGGTGGGAATGGCCTACGAAGAAGAAGATCAAGAGACACACGAAATGGTGAATGTTTCTATTGATCTGCGTAAGAGCGAGGCCGATGTACTCAGTGCAAACGGTATAAATAGCTTTTTCAATCTTTACTCACAGTTTATCAGCTATGGCGACCACACCTCTGCATTCAGCAATGGAACGGTTGTAGATGAACGCGGGCGGTGGGAGTCCTGCATTAGACTACTAGCCATGTTTGCAAACTGGTTTATTCTGCAATTCGCTTTTATAATCGACGAACCTATGACACTACAGCTACGCAATGACATTCTTGCCGCTTGCCAGAAAATGTTAAACGGCATGGTTGCGATTGGGGCAGTTATTGGGGAGCCAAGCGTCGAGTTTATCCCCGCAGAAAATCCTGTAAATAATATCGCGCGCGGTGAATTTGTATTCTCAATTAAGATGACCACGCCTGCTGTTGTGAAAGTCCTAAAGGCCAAGGTACGTTATAGCGAAGCGGGCCTTTCAGTATATCAGATCGCGGCGTAAAGGGAGGGTAAAAATATGTCTCTAAAAGAAATTGATCGCTTTCTTACGGTAGCGGGCGTTAGTATTTACCATACCGACGAAAAAGGGATTCCAGAGTCCTTTCCTATTGGAATTGACGAAGAAGTGACGCTCCCAAGCATTTCACACCCCACTATGGATGTGCAGTTGATGGGGTCTGCGTCCATTCCTAATCAAACCGCGTTAGAGGATTTGGAATGCACTTTCACACTTCCAAATAACCCTAAGAGCATTGCGGCACTTAAAAGCGGTGTGCAGGGTTTTATTATTCGCCATGCCGTCAATGTATCTGAGGCGCAGACTGGAAACGTGGCCTTGCAGGGCTTTACGGCTACTGTATCGGGCTTTGTTTCTAGTAAAGAGGGACTTGCACTTTCAGCGGGCGGCGAAAGTAAAACACAAGTAACCGTGAAGTGCATTTATTACAGACTTGCCGATGAAAACAACAATGAATTATACTGCGTAGATCGTCCTAATGGCATACTGAAAGTGGGCGGAACGGATTACCGCGCGCGTCTCAGGGATCTCTTATAAAGCATTCGCGAGGTTTCGCACTCACCCCGCGATTAGCCACCGCGTCCATTTTGACGCGGCGGCTTTTTTTGTATATCTATAAGGATAAGGCAATTACGCCTTTTTGAATAGGAGTGCGAAAAATCCATGGATAAGATTGTAAAAATTAAACTATCAGAACCATTAACAACCCTCGCAGGGCAAACGTTTTCCGAACTGACAGCCGATTTTTCACGGGTTCGTACAAGGGATCTAGCCGCTATAAACAAAGTGGCTAAGCGAATAAAAGGTGGTGACGGTTTTGGCCTAGAGATTGGGGCTTTAAGCAAGACAGCCGACCCAGATTTTCGCATTGCTTGCACGTGGATTGCGTGTCTTAAAGGAACGGCGGGGCTGTGTCTGGATGATCTGGATGGTCTTGCCCTCCCAGATTGCCTAGACCTAGGGGATTATTCTATAAATTTTCTCTCGGGGGTTTCCTTTCAGCCCTCGGACAAAGCCTAATCATTTCCAAGGCATACAATGCCGATTTTCTCGCTCTTATAGACATGCCTTTGTGGGAGTGGGTAACGTTGATGCCCGCCGCTGTAGAAGAGGCTGAGAGGCTACTGCAAAAGATGCGGGCAAATATCAAAACTAAGTAGTTAGTGGGAGGTATGCCATGGCAAATAATACGTTAAAAACAAATTATGAGATTTCACTAAGCATCGAGAACGGCGACAAAGTAAAAAGCACGATTAACTCTATGGACAAAACCCTGCGTGGAATGTCTGATAGTGCGAAAAGTTTAGATTTCGATGCGGCTGAAAAATCTGCGAAAGACCTAGCGAATCAAATCCACGCCATGGCTACCAGTGGAGAGGACGCGACCGAGCAAATGGAAGCGTTTGGGCGCGCCTCTACCAAAGCATATAAAGACCTTGATCAAGCTGCTGTCAAACTAAACTATTCGCTTTCCGAACAGGGGAAGGCCCAACGCGAGCGGATAAGGGAGTTAGAAGCTGAGAAAGCCGCTTTAGACAAAAGTGTGGAAGGGAAAGCACGTGCAAAAGCAATCGACGCGGAACTAAAAGCCCTGCGTAAAGACGTTGTGGTTGCTACGGATGCCGAATTAAAGTCTATGCTAAAGGCCAATACTCAGGCGAGGGCACGGCTGAAAATTGCACAACAGGAAGCCAAACAATATAAACTACAAAACAAGGAACAAAAGATTTTAGGGAAACAAATTAAGTCTGATTTGAAGCCACTGCAAGACAAAGTGAAGGCAATGAAAGATTTTGCGGCGTCCCTTAAAACCGTAGAGGGGAGGTATAACGCAATTAAATCGGCGGCCAAGAAAGCCTTTTCAGTGGGTAAGGGTATGCTGAAAGCGGGCGGTGTGATAGTCGGTGGTGCAATGGCTTTGGCATCCAGTGGCGCACAAGCCGCCGCACAGCAAGTGGATCGGGCGCGTGAGGCTACCCGTATCCGTGCCACAGGGATGTCTCAGGAACAAAAAGAAGCGTTGCTATCGGAGGTTTATATTGACACGGGTGCGGACGCCTCGACTATCGTAGATGCGATTAACCGTGTTATTTCAATCCTAGGGCCGAACGCGAAAAGAGGAGAGATAAGCCGTGCCGTAGAGGCGGAAATTCGCTACCCTGGGGCTAGTGCGATGTTCATGCAGGACACTGAAAACCCGATTAAGAGTAGCGATTTCGCAGTCTATCAGAATCGTATGAAGGCGATTCAAGGTGTAACTGGTGCCACCCAAGAGCAGGTGCAAGCTAGCACTCAGAAAATAGCTAATCTTAAACAAGGTTCTTTCTCTAAAGCATCCATGACCGAACTGCAAGCCGTTTACCTTGGACTGCAAGGGAGCGGGGCTTTCGATTCTCAGGAAGAACTCGACAGAGCTTTCGACGCGTTTGTTAAAAGCCAAAGTCGAGGCGATAAGAGTGTTTTCGATGCGTTTTATTCGTTTGACTGGGCGAAATATGGAACCACAGACACTAACCGCTATCAGATAGAAAATGCAATGCGCTCTATGCAGTGGGGGGCTTTGGATGCCGCCGCGCATAGTAAATCTACGGATTTGCAGTTTACAGCCGCCGAAGAAACAGCTAGTAAAATGCGGCACATGGAAGAAGTAAAAAATCGGCTATTGATCAAGGTTATGGAGGCTTTGGCCCCGTTAATTGACAAGATTAAACCCGAAACGATTTCTCGGTTTTTTGAAAGTGCTATACGTTTAGTTATTAAAATCACGCCGCTAATAGAAAGGATTGTAGGAAAGATTTCCGATACCTTAGACACTGCCGACGACATTATGGAATCAGTAGAAAAAGGCAACTACAGGGAAGCGGCGGCGAAAGGATTTTTAGCAATTCCAGGGATGTCAGGGCTTGTTTCTCTACTCGTGGATCATTTCGCAAAGGATGATAAGAACCCAAACGGATATGCAAACGGCGGTATAGCAAGCGTGCCTAGCATTTTCGGAGAGGCAGGGCCAGAAATGGCAATTCCGCTAGACCCCGCAAGGTCTGGAAGGGCACAACAGCTCGTTGGATATGTAAATAATATTTTCAATATGTCGGGAAACGAAACAACGTCCATGAGTCTTGCAAATGCTTTGAGTTCTAGGGATTTCGTCTTTCAGTCGGGCCGTATGGACAGGCTAAACCGTAGAATGGGGAGATAATAACTATGAAAGGGAAGTATGTAACGGCGAGACGGGGCCAAACGTGGGATCAAGTCTGTTATGAGAACTGGAATGATGGAACGGAAATGCTTTTTTACATCGTTTTAGAGGCAAACCCGCTTTATAAAGATTATCTGGCATTCGAGGGCGGGGAGCAAATTTTTGTTCCTGACACCTCGGAAATCCCCGTAGTCGTTGTGGATCAGCCGTATGGGCAATCTGTTACTTTAAGCATTATTCAGCCGCCTTGGGATTAGAGTTATGCAATACTTACAGTGTGGGCGATTAACTATTCCGCTAATATACGTGCAGGGAGTCTCGACTACGAAGCGGGCCAAAACGTCTGCAAAGCCCGATGGTAGAAAGAAATTCATTGGCTTTGAGCCTGTGGAGATTTCTGTGCGGGCCGTCTTTAATGCGGGCGTAGCGCAAGCAAATGAACGCGATTTACGAGACGATTATATTCTTTTCGATTCCGTAAATCCAGACCGACTGGATGAACCCGCGACGTGTTACATAGGCGGATATCCTATTATTCCAGACCTACAATTCGCCATAACAAGTGTAAATAAAACGCGTATATATGACCCCGCTTTCGACCCGTCCATAGAACTAGACATTACACTAGCGGGTGTTAAGATTTCCAAGGAACAGAGCCGCAATCGGTCTATGGATTTCCTAGACGCCGAACCCGTAGAGATTCCAGAAATTGTATTAACTTGTGACGATAAAAATTTACAGTTAAAAGGCGCGTATGGAGTTTCGGAGTTCAAAAGTACGCCCGATTCGTGCAATTTAGTTATTGCAATTTCAGACGATCTAAGCGTTGCACAGCAACCGTCATTCCTAGAGGCCTTGCTTAGACGTGAGGGAACGATTCATATTAAATATCCTACGGGGCTTGTAAAATACTGGATTGCAGACGCTTCTTTACAAGACAACGTTTTAAGTGTATCAGGGACGGTTTTACCTCCAAATGCCCTGCGTACCTACGTTAAAACGCACTGGGCTAGGTCGATTCAATATGTCCTTAAAGACCTTTGTAACCAAATGGATGTTGTGTGCGACTATAAGGGGGGCGGATTTGTAGTCGATTATTATCAATCCCGCACCACTCCTATTGATGCGCTAAAAGAGCTTGTAGCGGCAAGCGGCTTGCTTCTAACATGGAGTGGCAACAAGGCTATTATCGTAGAGCCGCCCGAAACAGTGGATCCCAAATACACGCTTGAAGCGTACACTACGCCCGATGACACGGGACAAAGCCTTTACGTGGGTTGCGATTGGCGGGATGGGATTAACCGTAGTACGACGGGCGACATGCAAGGCGAGGTTGTCCATGTAATAGCCCCTTATCGCTGTTCTAGCATTGTCCCTGCAAGGCTATGTCTCAGGGCGGCCCGACAGTCTCAGCGTGTAGCCGTCGTGGAATCGGCTATTGTGCAAGGGATTGTCCACGGTTCGGCTGTAAATATAAATTCAAATGGCACTCTAAAGCCTGGGTTCGTAAGCAATTTCGAGTATGACTGGCTTGCAGGGTCTAGCAGAATTGAAGTGACTCTTGTTTAAGGGGATTTCAGATGGTTATTTGCGGCTATTTTAAGATTAAATCGCTCTCAGAGCCAGACGCAAAGGGGAACAAGGCCCAAGCCCTATGCGAGAACTTGTTAGACGAACAAGGAGGTATGGAGTATCAGTTATTTTTGCCGCCGTACCTACGGGAAAATATGTGTAATATTGGCTCTGGGTCTAAGGTTTTCGGCTTTGCAGATGATGCAACAGGATTGGGGTGTGCAGTGTTTGGCGAAAACTGCGACATTGGTTATTATCAGAAATCGGATTATAATTTCAAAGCAAATGTAACTATTGATGGCGACACTACGAGCCAAAAGGGAAGTTTTAAGACAACCTCGGGGAATTTTACGACCACCTCGGGCGATGTGACGGCGGGCACGGTTTCACTAAAGAATCACATGCACCCGTTCACGGGAACGGCAACCGTTACGGGAACGGCGGTTGCGGGTGTTGTAGAGGCTACTGGCCCTGCGACTGGTACTACAAACAAGCCTGTGTAATAGGAGGCTTATATGGAAGGTTTCGACACGTATATAAATGCACCTACTGGCAGACTCGATTTACTAGGCCACGGCGTCTCGCTATCCACTGGAAATTCTTTACAAGTAGAATCGAAATTCAGCCATGATGGGACGGGCCAAAGCAAAAGCATAACTCGCCGCATAAGAAACGCGGCCATGACGGGGAGTCTTAGGTGGACTGTGGGACATTTGGATTGTGTGGACGCGGGGACAAGTATTTTCGATTACTTGGGACACGTCGAGGAACTATGCGGCCAAAAGGTGACTATAATTTTTAACGGTGTATCCTATAAAGACATGCTTATCACGGATGTTGGAATTTCGTTAAACATAGACACTGTGGACATCATTTCAGCCGCCTCGCTTTCATTAAGTTTTACCGAGAGTTACACACCCAAGAGCAAAACACCGTACACTGCGACAACTCCAGTAAACACGCTTTAGAATATCAAATTATTTGGAGGTGGGGTTATGAGAGAATCGTCAAATGTCGCGCTTTTGGTCGCGAATCTTGTACAAACGGAACCCAATTCGCACATGTTTTTTAGGGCGTATGGTGTGACAGCCATAGACTCGAACCGCGCGCCTACTAGAGGTGCGATTTCCGTACAGTGTGCAAGGTGGTATCCAGACGTAAGGCTAGGCCGTGTGGACGTGAAAGGCGTTACGAATGAAGGCCACTGGAATATAGAAATAAACCTAGTTTAAGAGGTCGAGGAAATGAGCGAAAATCTGAAAGTATTGAATATAACGCCAGAGGAAATTTTGCAAACTTTCCTTGCGGCCTATTACGACGAATACGAGGAAACATGCCGCATTGGTAGCTCCGAATATTCTTATTCTACCGTTGTTTCTTACGCTTTATCTGTTCTACTGAACCAATTTAACGATTCATTCAAACAGAGATATATAGATTACGCTACAGGCACATTTTTAGACGCTTTGGCCGCTACTTACGGCATAATGGAAAGACCGCAAGGCTATAAGGCTACGTGCGTTTGCCGTATGGACGTTTGGGGTCAGTCAGATTATGCCAAAGGTAGTGTGCGAGTTACAGACGGAAACGGCCACGTGTTCGAGAACGCCAAAAGTTTTAGTTATGATATTCACGGCACTCGGCATTATATACCTTTTGTAGCCGTAGAGAATGGGAGCGAATATAACGGTATTCCAGTAGGAAAAATTAGAGAGTTTGACGGTTCCCACTCTGGATTAAGCAACCCTTGGAACACGACACAGACGGGCGGCGGCGTGGATGCCAATTATTTCGAGGATGATGATCATTTTAGAACTTGGTTAAAGAATGAGATCGCGTCTTTTGCAGGGGCAGGAACGGCAATGGCTTATCGCGGTAGGGCCATGAATGCGGATAGCCGTATGATCGACGCATGGGTCGCACAGCAAGGGGACGTTATATTCGAGGCGGGAAAAGTTAAAATTTTTATCCATGCTGAGGACGTTAATGCAGTTTTGCCGCTAGTAGAGGATGCCTGTTCAGACCCTGCGTTTAGGCCAATTTGCGACACTGTGTATGTAGAAGCGACTGAAATAGGGGTATTTTTACAGCCCGCGCCTTTACGTGTTGTGTACGAAAGCCGCTTTGCACCTATGGCTGAGGACAGAAACGCACGGATTATGGCAGAGTATAAGGAATATCTTTTACAGAAAATCGGACGCCCGTGGGTTTACGGCGAGGTATGCAAACGCTTTTTAGAGGCAGACAGTGATGGAGTTTACGCCTCGGAATGTGTTTTTGTGGGCATCGAAGCAGCTCAAGCCGCCCCGATTTACCCGCCCGATGGGGCTATTTACGCCCTCGACGTGAACAACCTCGACATAACAACTACTTATATAAATGAGGGGTAGAATATGCGGTTAGGCGACTCACATTTAAGGCAGTTTCTACCCGCTTGGGCGCATGATGTGGGCTTTCTATGCGACGGCATGGACGGCCTACTAGCCGCGTTTAACGAGCGTGCTATAAGCCTGTCAGCCCCTTTAACGCTAGAGGCTTGCGAGGCTTTAACGGATGAGGAAATACAAAAATACTATGAAGAATACGGGCTAGCAAAATATTATCCCGATATTTCACATGAGCGTAGAGCGTGGTTGTTGTGGCAACAGGCTATGCGGTGGAGATGGCTTGGGACGCCTCGGGCGGTAGAAATTCTGTGCGAGTACATTATGGATTTAACTCCTGTAACGTTGAAAATCACGGACGATCTTGCATTTGGGCCGAACGGGGAGTTAAGAAATCCTGAACTTTTGCATGTTTTCGATGCAGAATTATCTGTAGAAGCGGCGGATTTGCCAGAGTATGCTTTAAGCAGGGTTTACGCGAATTTAATTCGTTTCAAGAATGATAGGACAAAACTACGCGGATTTTCGTTCCTTTTCGAGATTTCTGGTGGCGGATTACATGCCGACACTTGCGTTAGAGACGGCGGGGAGTACGAACGTTCCTATGACATTTCAGGTTTTAGCTATCCACCTAGAGCGTATAAAAAGACCGTGTATTTTTCTTGGCAACAGTCCACGGTTCAAATAAATGCGGGTGCCACGATGAATGTAAGCCCCCTGATAGAGTATAACGCATTGTTTGAATATACGCCGACTCGTTATTATTCGGGGTGGGCCGACATAACAGGATACCCCCCAGGGGGTTTCAGTCTTGTAAATAATAATGGAGCGTTGGCACTACATAACGGCAATAATTCCGCAAAGCTCATACAGCGACTGGATTTCACATACGAACCGAGGGCATAAGGAGAGATTAGGATGTCAGAAATATTTTATAATCAGATTATCACAACGGCAGGCTATAATTTAATTGCCCAAGCCACCTCTAGCAACCCGATTGTTTACGTTAAGGGTTATTCAAATGCGGCTGTGCTTTCAGACCCTACGGATGCCTCCTTATACACAGGCGTTGAGGGTGTTATTGACGCTAGCAGTGCCGAAGATAATATTGCAAGAATTGTTGTAAGCTATGGAAACTCCGCCACTTCCAGTTCCCAAGCGGTTAAGGCCATTGCTATTTCAGCGCGTTTAGCCTCTCAAACGGACGCCGACGCGGTGATTTTTTCATGGTGTGCAGACCCAGACAGTACAATCGTTTTCCCGCCTAATACGACCGTTGCGCAAACAACCCGTTTTGCGTTTAACATTGCCATAGGCCCAGGCGAGACTATCGCCACGGTGCAAAGCGGTGATGCGACGCTTGCAGACCTAGAGCGGCTTGTTTCCTGTTATAAAGCGGGCGACCCAAACGAGGGTGTTGATCAGACCATTTTAGGCGAAAAAGTATTTAAGGATACCGTTAAGGCGTGGAACATTCAATCCGATGGCGCAGACGCGGGCTATCACCTACTGGTTACAGGCGGTAAAACATACCCACAAGGTCTAAAAGTGGGTTGGGACTCTACGCACAATCAGGATGAAGTTTATATCGGCGGAATGGGCGGTGGTTGGGTTTTCCGCGATTTATTGGTTAGGCCCGATGGAAACGGTGTCATTGGAAACACTACATATCCAGTAAGTCGCATTGTTGCTACTACCATCGAACCTACAAACGTAGGGACTTCCTCACATAAAGTCACACAGATTTATGCACAAAATATCGGGACGGCGAGTTATAAAGTGGGCGATATTTTCGCAAATCGTTATTTTGGCGGTAAATTTTATGGTTCTTTAGTCGATGGGACGACCCCACAACCTACGTATGACAGCACAGCGGCCTCCCCAGTAAAAATTCCCGTAGGAGGTATTGCATTGGTTTTCGTTTACTACGATTGGAGTTACAATCTACATTGCGGCGAGACTTTCCAATGCGGCCCCCTTACTAGCCATTATACCACCATACGAGAGGCGAAATATATTGATGACACCCCCGCTCCACACTGGGAGCCTGGGGAGGTCGTAGAGACCGACAACGGCGGTTCTACCTACTACACGTGGAAGTTGCTTAGTTGTCTTGACTCTGAAAGCGGCTTAGGTACAAACAGCTACGGGATGGCCTTTGTAATGCGCATAGAATAATCTTTAGACGGTCTATCGAATTAAGGGAGTTATTTTTAACTCCCTTTTCTTTTATAGGAGGATGCTATGTCTTGCATGAAGTGCTTAACAAACTACGCGGCCCAAATTCTAGCACGGGCGGTAGAAGAAGAAAAAGAAATTGTTTTTACCAAAGTTTGCGTGACCCAAAACATAGAGAAAACAAGCCGCTCCGAACTTATCGGCAAGCTCCCCAGTTGGTACGGTGCAAGCGCGGGTGAGGTTGTAGCTTGCGTTTCACATGTGGATTTATCGGGCGTTTCCTGCGTTTGTAATAGTAAATTAGGGATTAAAATAACTAATAACTCCAAGCCATGGAAAACCATTTCCGTATGGGGCAAGGTCGAAGGCGATTCTGTCGATTCACTACTCTATGCCGAAAGTGATGACAATGGCTCTTATAATAACGGCCTCGTTATAGAAATTCCTATTAGTCTTGCAAGCGGTATTGAGGATTTCGGCTCCATTGGGGGAGGCGGTGGCGATGAGTATGCAACCCTTGCAGACCTTTTGACTTTGGGCGCAAGTGTGGCTTATGATTCCGAAACGCATTATGTACAGCTAAAGAATAGCGAGGGCGAGGTTTTAAGTTATTTCGACGCCTCTGCATTCGTTGTGGACGGCATGGTGGATAATGTCTATATTGACGGCAGTTTCGAGCCTGCACTCGTAATCGAGTTCAATACCGACGCGGGTAAGCAGGACATCGAGATACCGCTTTCAGAGATTTTTGACCCCTCGAACTACCTAACAAAATCAGAAATCCAGAGCGTTTATGCGACAAAAGCGAGTTTAGCGACTGTTGCAACGTCGGGGGATTACGACGATTTGTTAAACAAGCCTACAATTCCTGCCGCCGCTAATAATGCTAAATTAACTATTAAAAAGAACTCTAGCGATACGGGAACCGAGTTTACTGCAAATGCGAGCGTGGATGTAAGCTGTGACCTCGGGCTTGCGGCTGTAGCATCCAGTGGTAGCTACGCGGATTTAAGCAATACGCCAAGCATCCCCTCCGCCGTTACAGACCTCTCGGACGCAAGCAATTACTATACGAAATCGGAAATTGACGGCGGTTTTATTAGTACAGCGAGCTATTCCTCCTCTAATCATGTTTTAACATTAGAGTCCGCCGATGGTACGAAAGTTATAAATTTAACTTTAGATTAAGTTAGGAGGCTATCATGGCTTTAATATATAACGCAAGCTACGACAGCTCTACGCACACAGTTTCATTTGTGGACAAGGCGGGAAACGTTATTTACTCTTTTGTGGTGGACATTACGCCCCCACAAATTGTTGACGATCCTACAAAGCCACTATATCTTAGAAGTTTGGCTAACGGTTCCACGGTCTTTATGGATGGTGCGGCTAGTTATGTGGATGATTCTACTTTTGAATCCTCTACGGACGGGGCTACATGGACGGATCTCCACTTGGGCAGTGCTAATTCCATAACACTAAACTGGGGCCAAGGTGTATATATCCGTGCGAAAGCGGCTAGAACTGTTTTTCCCACTAGCGGGGTTACAGTTCCTTGCTATATCGGAATGACGGGAACTATTGAGGCGTATCACAACGTATATTCGGTATTATCCCCCAATTTTGCGGCAATTTCCGATCTTACTACTGTCGGGAATTATTGCTTACAGGCCCTTTTCTCGCCTGGTACCACAAGTGACACCTCCACGGCGAGAAATTCTGCTCTAACGAAAGCTCCGTTACTTCCTGCAACCACCCTTTCCAATTTCTGTTACAATGCAATGTTTTTATTTTGCACGTCTCTACACACTCCTCCACAGCTAAACGCTACTGCTTTGGCGGCAAGTTGCTATAACAACATGTTCGATCAGAGCGGCCTAACTACTGCCCCCGTACTGCCCGCTACTACTGCAATGTCGCAGTGCTATCAGCGCATGTTTAAGGGGTGCGCGCTTACAAATCCGCCCGATTTACCCGCAACCACCCTTTCCAGTTCCTGCTATAAATCCATGTTTGAGAACTGCACAGCTCTAACGAAAACCCCGCTACTGCCCGCTACAACGCTTTCAGCTAACGGCTATCAGACGATGTTTAAGGGGTGTAGTAGTTTGAACGAGGTTCGTATTGCGGCGACAACGATTTCCGCAAGCAATGCTTTAAGCAGTTGGTTAGACGGTGTTGCGGCTACAGGAGATTTCTATTGCGATCCAAACACCACTTATCCTACTGGGGCGAGTGGATGTCCTGCCGACTGGACGATTCACGCTTTAAGCTAAAGAAAAAGCGGCCTACCACCCAGTAGGCCGCTTGGGAGAGCGTCCGCGTATAGTGATCATGGAACGACGAGAAAATATAATCACCTCAACATAATATCCGATAAAATGCGGACAAATCTATTATACGCAAAACAACCGTAAATACAAACCTTTTTTTATTGCCAGTCAAGATCATAGCGGAATTCTTCCTTGGTTTCTGTATCGTCGTTATTTGCCTTTACCCAAGCCTTAATTTGGTTTCTTGTGAAAAAAGCCCAATTCGCAAAACCCGGGGTAGAGACGGCTGAGGTATTTATGTTTTCGAGTTCGGGCAGATCCTCTACGGCAATTTCCAGATTCACCACATAATCGAGTAGGGACACGGCCTCGGTGATTTTCCGCAAGGCCTGTGCATAGGCAGACCATTTGCGCTCTGTGAGGCTGACATAGGGTTCTATTGCCAAATCCTCATCCAAAATTGTGGAGATTCCCAGTACAGTGTCCCTCACTACCTCTGTTAGAATGTCCCGATTTTTAAGGCATTTCTGTTTCTTTTTACTTGCCATGTCGCACTCTCCTTTTGTTGTTTTCCCTCGCCATTTAAGTAAATGGTCGTAAAAAATATCCAGGGTTTGTCCATACGGCTGATAGACTCTGGATAGCAGCAAGTCCGTTTTAAGTTCCTCTTTTTCTTCTATGTCCTCGTCATTCGTTAAAATATCGGCGCATAATCCTGTAATTTTTGCCGCCACTTCATGGATGTGGTGAAGCGAACAGGCGTTTGTCCACTTGTCTCTGGTGAGGGAGTCATAATGCGGAAACTCTATCTTTTCGTTTAATTCGTTGCATTTCCATGATACGAATTTTATAGCGTTTAACAGATTTTCACGATTAGTCATTGTCTGGGTCATACATTATGGGGTTCATGTGGTGAAAATTAAGCATACATTTTTCAGAGCAGAAATTTCGATTATCCAAATCCCTAATCACCCGCTCTTTTTCCACTTCATCCCCACACCCAGCACATATTTTCATAATCCCTGAGTAGTCATAGCACCACGATAGGGCGCACTTGTGACAGTAGTAGGCGGTGTGGGTTTCGTAGTGTCTGTGTTCCTCGCCATATCTGGTCTTTACTGAAAATCCCCTTTTAGCGTCTGGCTTGTAATAATCCACCTTTTCGGTTCCACAAATCACACATTTCTTTTCTTTCATCGCTCACCCCTATATAATTTCCTTGGCGTCTTTTATTAAGCCCTTATTCTTCAATGCTTTCGGAACTAGAACGAGCGGTATATTTTAACGGCCATAGCATTTCCATGGGAGTTATAAACATGTCGAACGTCTCACGGCTTAAAGCGTTTCGTTGCCATACATCGGCCCGTGCGCCTATAAGGGAAAGCTGGATATAGCACATGTGGACACACAGGCTGTCCACGTCCCCCGCCGTTATTTTTAACCAACGCTGATAATCTACCTTTGATTCATAGTATCGTTGACAAGCGGCTATAAGCATAGCACCGCCGCCACAGCATTCATCCGCGATTGTGCAGACCTCGCCGTCCTTTGGCGTTTCTATGGCCGTGTCGGCACATGCCAGACACATACACATAGGGGTGAAACATTGGCCTAGATGTTTGTTTCCGCCGAACAGTTCCATGTAAATCTTGCCTAAATAGTCGTTCCATGGATCCGCGTCAAAAGCCATGGACAGGTGGGCGCACATTTCGGAAAATGTGTAGGCGTCCTCTTTTGAGTAGCGTTTAATGATGTCGAGGTAGCGGTTTTCCCGTTTATTCCATAGTTCGGACTCTTTAAGGGGATTACAGCCGTTCGCCAAGGACAAGGCGAAGCATTCGCACCAGTCGCGATACACGGTTTCCGCGCCTCTAGTGGATGACAAGGCTTTTATGAACTTTATGATTTCTTTTATATGCTTATCGCTAGCTAGACTCATTTTCGCACTCCTAAAAAATTCGTCTGTCAGTTAGATACCGTCACGTGTATTATCTAATACCTCGGGTGCGATAAAACATAAGGAGTAAAAAAATGGAAAGTTCTGTAAGTCCTTATTCTGCTACATGGATCATGCTTATACTTATAGGCGTAATGCTGTTGATTCCAGCCTTTGAGAAAATCCCCATCCTTGGCAGGGTGGTTTCTCTCAGATGGAGTCTTGTGGTGATAACCACCGTTTTAATGGTTGCCGTGGTCATTGACTTTTCCCACCTGGATAATTCAGTCAGAATGGCCGTCATTGTAGGGGGAATAATCCTTGCGGGAATTTTTTTAATCGCTCGATCTATTGAAAAGTGGCTCTATAACGGGTGGGGATTCAAGGCAAAGAAAATAGAGGGGGATCTGGGTGAAAAGAAGCTAACCATTGAAGGGGTTGAAATTGGGGGAAAGAAAGTAGAAAAGAAAAGTCCAGACGGTGATAAAAAAGATTCTCATAGTGTACCTGACCTTGATTCATGCGACGGCCTGAAGGGTCTGGCCGAACGTGAACAACAGAATTAAAGGGGAGTGTCTATGCCAGTCATGTCCAAAGAACAGTGTCGTTTAGTCAGCGTGAAACATAGAAACGAGAGGCTGGAGAGGAAGATTAAAGAGTTGGAGGAAGAAAACCAAAAGTTAAAATCTGAAAAGTTCGCTAGTCCAGATGTTTCAGAGATTGATAGCCTACGTTCACGGCTTAGACTAGCGGCGCAGAGAAACTTGGCTTTAAAAAAAGAAATTCGAGAACTTAGGGAGGAAGTGGAGTTCCTCCGTGGGTGGAGTGAAAACCTCTCTAATGTGAACGCCGACTGCATCCGAAACAACTGCAAATATATTAAAGAGTATCGTGAGCTGAAGGAGGAAGTTGAACGCCTACGTGCGTTTAATAGGGGTGTATCCAGATCCTGTAACGCACAGAAATGTGCAAACAATGTATTAAAAGAGGAAAACGATAAATTCAGAAAACAACTGGGGGAAACACTGGGTCGTAGCATTAAAAGGGCAAAACAGTTAGAAATAATTAAAATGGCGATAAATGGGGATATTGAACTGGACACCTCAAAAGGCCCGTGATGAACACGAGGGCGGTGTTGTTCGGCACGTGAAATAGAACCCGCAAGCAAGACTAACCCCTACCTTGCCGACTATGAGGCCAAACAATGAAACCCGAAATTGACAAAACCTCGCTCGGGGTTGTTTCTATAAACCTTTAACAAGGAGTGCAACATGCTTGTTTTAATCGAAGGCAATATTTCAGCGTCGAAGTCCACGGTTTGCGAGGGTTTGGAGGGTGTGAAGTATCCAGAACCACTGGAAAAAGAAAACGAGTTTCTACCTTTGTTTTATGCAGACCCCAAACGTTATGCTACGGATATGCAACTTTACACTTTATTTTACCGCTACAGGCAGTGGAAACTTGCACAGGCTAGGGCTTGCATGTACCCTGACGAAGTGCAACTACTCGACCGCTCTTTATTCTTTGACGCGTGTTTTGCTTTGGTAAACCACGAACTAGGGAACATTTCGGATGAAGAATACAAACTTTATTTTATGGCACACGAAACCCTGCAAGAGCAAATTTACTTCCCAGACGTTTGTTTGTGGCTGAGGGTTCGCCCCTCGGTCTGCCTAGAGCGGCTGAAAAAGAGGGCGCGTGGGTGCGAGGTAGGTGTTACCCTCGGCTACTTAGAACGCCTCGAAGCGGCCTATTGCGGCGTTATGCAGACGCTACGGTGTAAGTGCCCTGTCGTAGAGATCGACGGCGAACAAAGCAGGGAGGCTGTCTTAGCCGACTGCCAGAAAGCCATAGAGCGATACCGTAACCACTGCCGCGTGTGCTTCCCGAGGTGGAAGGGCGGCTACTCGGTCTCACCCATACGCGACTACGTGGAGGAATAAAATGCAAAAGCCCCCCATTAACTTGGAATTTTTCGACTGTTTCGGCAAGCTGCCCAGACGCTCCAAGCCCCCTACCGCCATTGTCATTCACCACACGGCAACGGCAAGCCCTAAACGCACTCGTAGCGCGTTAAAATCCAAGGGTTGCAGTACCCATTTCGAGGTCTCGCAGGACGGCACGATCTACCAGTATGCAGACGTAGGGCGGATTTGCTCGCATTGTGGCGCGCCTAACGTGCATACGGTGGGGATCGACGTTACGCATGTCACAGACACAACCTTTCCAGACGCCCAGGTGCAAGCCGTTCGTGATCTCGTTGCTTGGCTGTGCGAAAGTCTGGGCATCCCACAAGAGGTGCATGAAACGCTTAGCGGCATTTGGCCTCACAGGGCTTTGGGCAATACCGTATGCCCTGGAAACCTAGACATGTCAATTTTCAATCCTGATTACAAGGAATAAATTATGGGTAAGCATATAGATTTAACTGGCAATAGATATAATAAGCTAACGGTTATTGGAGTAGGGGGTAAAGATAACTACGGCAAATTCCTTTGGGAGTGTGTTTGCGACTGCGGAAACCACACTTTTATAGACTCCTACCGCTTAAAATCTGGGATAACGAAATCTTGTGGATGTTTGAGGCAGGAACTATTACACGACGGTTCACAAAAAGTTATTCACGGATTGTCTCGCCACAGGCTTCACCACGAGTGGAGAAACATAAAAGATCGATGCTTAAACCCTAAATCAGCATCCTACAAATATTACGGTGGCAGAGGTATAACAATTTGCGATGAGTGGGGGTCTTGCTTCAAAACCTTTTTTGATGGGGCTATAAGTCATGGGTACTCTGAGAATCTGACAATAGAGCGCATAGATGTGAACGGTGATTACTGCCCCAGTAATTGTGCGTGGGTTCCACAAAAAGAACAAACAAGGAATACTCGACATAATATTCGTTACTTAGGATTACTGCAAACTGATTGGGCGAAAAGGTTGCGTGTTAGAGATAGCTACTTGGCCACGGTTCGTAAAAGATTAAACTGTGACCTCGAAAAAGCTGTCAGATACTGCATTATCACTAGGTGGTTGTAAGGGCTACATGTAACGGCTTCCCGATGGACACCCTAAACGGCGAGTAAAAGAAAACCCCACCCGTAGGCTAGACGGGTGGGGCCTCAAGGATGAACCATGGCCAAGAAGAACGGACGGCCAAGTTCGACCCATATATTAATGATGCGTCCCGCCCCTGTCAATAGGGGAGTGGTTCAGACGCTCCGTCCCCGCCGACCAAATTTTCAAAAATTTTTCGTCTTTTCGTCCTTACGGGCTTCCCTCACTGCCCAGACGGAGAGACCTATAAAGGGAGGGACGGAAAGACCGATTCCCCCGCGAACCAAATTTTCAAAAATTTTTTCGGTTGTTCGAGCTGCTTACGAGGGCCGAACGACGCACACGGCACAAACTACCACATAGTGTGGCAAAATTATCACTACGGTATTACTTTTGCTACACCGTATGACTTCCCAGACGGCTTGCCAGTCTTTCTTTTTGGAGGCACACATGAGAAACCCTTGCTATTCCTACACATTCACACCTTTTACACAACATGGTATTACTTGGCACACACTGTGCATTACCGTATGCCAGTCGCCACCACGGCGACGGCTTCTTTGACAAAACCACCTCCTGCAAGCCCGCGAGCGGCGGGACGGAGGAATAAGAGCGAGCGAACAGAGATTTTGAGCAGTTTAAGTTTTATTTCCCTTTTTAAGGGGGTGTTCGGTTTTACTTTTCTTTTTCTTAAAGGAGATTTTGTTATGTACTACACCATTGACGATTACGTTTCGGAAGCCAAGACCTTTGAAGCCCAGAGCAGGAAGCTGTACGAGCGAGTGAAAGACCTTTTGGAGGATCCCGTCCCGTTCGACAAGATCGACGAAGATTCCGTCTTTACCTTGAAATGCAACGGCACGGAAATCCAGATCAAAACCGATTACCAAGCGTACTATGCGTATCCTGAAATTCGTGTCTGCCCCGAGGATGAGGCTGAGGACATAGTGACGTTTTCTAATGCACAGTATGACTGCGAAATCGACGACGATGACCCAGAGCCTGGCTCCGTCGGATCACGGTCGTTAAAGCAGTTGTGCGACGACCTTGTGGAAGAGGGGGAGTACGGGATTCCGTGGGAGGTTGATAATGTGTGGTATGCCTACGGGTCGTGGATCCTCTGGAGACTCGTTAGGAGAGCGTTGAGGCTTGTCGAAGAGCTTACCGATGAGTACGAAGAAAGCCTAGAGGACGAAGAGGATGAAGCTGAGGCTTGCTAGCCTCTAACACACGGCCCCCACACGGGGGCCTCCACATAAGGAGCATATAATGGTAGCGAAAAGCGATTTGGACTTGATGCGGGTGAGCCTGATGCTACCCGCCGAGCTTGTGGCATGGCTAGACGCCGAGGTAAAGCGCGGCAGGGCGTCGAGCCGTTCGGAGATCGTGCGGGTGATCGTCCAAAAGGCGAGACTCGCCGAGAAAATCCGCGCACAGGCGGGCGAGAGGCGGATCGGCCTACGCACGATTACCGAGATCAAGAAAGACTACATGTCGGGGACGTTAAGCGCGGCATGGCTAGACACGCTGACCGAGGAAGAAAAAGCCTACCTCGCCCGCGTGTTCGACGACCTCGAAAGTTGAGGTTTTCGTGTCCCGAGAAATCGGATTGAGCCTTACAGGGTTTGCGTCAATCCGAAAATTCGTGGGCTAAAAAGTCCCGTTTTCGCCCCGATTTCGCCAAGTGGCGAATTGACGGGTGGGCGAAACGAGGCTATTGTTAAGGTTTAGAGGCGTGGAGGTATCGCCTGCGGTAATAAGGCGTATCGCCTTATAAAATAAAATTGCCTCCACGTATAAGGTTAAGAGGCGGCCAGCCGATCTCGCCATAGGCGGCGAGAGTCGGCAAATCGTAGCACAAAACCGCCTCTTTTCGCCGAATTTTTCGTTCGGCTAGGAGGTTTATTATGCCAAGAGTGAGCAAGGAAAAGGCGGCAGACAACTTGCGTAAGGCAACCCGTTTACGAAGGAGCAAGGCGGGTGTAGGTAAAGGTGCGTACTTGAGGGCCATTGTAGGCGAAGAGGAAAGGTGGGATCTGACTGTCGAGGGAGCGGACGGGCGTAAACGTGTCCGCCACCTCAGCATACCCACTACGGCAAGCAACGAAATCTTTAAGGCAGAGATCGAGAGAGTTCGTAGCGAAATAGCCGTAGCTGAGACGGCGGAAAGCGGCGACGGCCTCGAACGGTGGATCTCCTTGTACATTGAGGAACGGGGCCTTGCGGAAAACACCCAGAAAACCCTACGGTGTGCCTGTCGAGGGTTCGGCCTAAACCCCGAGCAAAACCGTAGGCGCGTTCTGGAGTTGAAGTCCTCGGGCTTCAAGCCGTCGGCACTCCGAACGAAGCTAAAGCATGTGCGGGCACTGTTCACGTTCATGGCCTCGAAAGGAGTAAAAATCGAACAGCCTGTCGAAGGCAAGATACGGGACGGCGCACCTCGTAGCCGTGTGCCCACGGACGGGGAGATCGACCTTTTGCTCCGTGCAGTGGACGGAAACGGTGGCGAAAGCGACAGGCTTTACGTCCGCCTACTGATGGCGACGGGGGCGAGGACTTCCACGGTGGAGGCAATACGGCCTTGCGACATGGACACGGCAACGTGGGGCTTACAGCTTTACAACGTCAAATGCTCTAGGAAGTACGGCATCCTACACCGTATCATGGACGCGGAAACGCAGAGGCTTTGGGGAATCGTAACGGCGACCGTTCCCCAGGATCAACCCCTGTTCACCCACTGCCACCATGACAGGCTTTTACGAAGAATGCACGCGCTTTTCGGACGTGACGCCAACGGCGAAACTTTGAGCGTCCATTCCCTGCGGCGAGCGTATGCAACCCGCCTTGCGCGGGGAGGCGTACCCGTCGCTATGGCGGCTCGCCTTTTAGACGATTCGCCCACTATAATGTTGCGGCACTACGTGACAGTGCAACAGCAAGAAATCGATCAGTTATACGGCCTTGGAGAAAATAAAAAATCCGAGGGCGGAAAAACCGTCCAGATCTTCCAAGGCTTGTAAACATAATCGAAAGATTTTTCGATTTCCTTATAAAAAATAATTCCCTGCGCGTATCTATCTAAGTAACGAGGGAGCCGCAAGACTCCCTCCCAGATGGAGTTAGAGTGCGAATGGGAATTAAATTAACTTTAACAAATTTACAGTGGGAAGAAGCCGTGCGAGACTTGGACAACCTCTTTATCGGAGGCATTCCCGCTGAAACGGTGTGGATGAGTGTGCCCGAAGAACTGCACGGTGACTACTGGAGCAGGACAAGGGCTTTTGTGCGATTTGCCCAGTGGGCAACGAAAACAAAAGCACCGCTTACATACGACCTTTTGCCGTCATATCGCCGACACGTCCTCGAAGCGACCATGATACGCAAGAGTGCGGCTACGATTATTTCATGGCTCCGTACTTTTCTTAAAGCATGTTCCGAAGTGCCCGAGGAAGTGTGGAAATGCAGTATAGGGAGAGGACGCAAGGCAGACAGCGAACCCAAAAGAGATTTTCTTTTCGAGCTTTTCGGGTTACGGGCGGGCTATACGCAGGACGATCTAAAACGCGGGTATCGCAAGGCGGCTTTGGTTTTCCATCCCGACAGGGGAGGCACGCAGGACGTTTTCATGGGTATCGTGGAGGCCTACGATTTCCTTTCATGGGGAATCGGCGAGCTTACCTACGAGGCGTATGTGAGGGAGGGCGGCAATGCGGCTGTCGAGAAAAAAGTTCTGGAAATCTTTTCTTTAGTTGGCGGGTATTCCGCCGTTTACAAAATAAAACATCACTAGGGAGAGTTAAAATGTCTGAAAAAGAAAAAAGAAAAACATTTCAAGTTACATTTATTATTGATGAGGAGATCGACACCTGGGTTAGACAGGCGCGCGAAAACGGCTGTAATACCTCGGTTATTTTTAGGAAAATCCTGCACGACTACATGGACGCGCAGAGGAAGGCGGGCGGTGGCACTTACGAAAGCGCGCCCGTTGTGATTGAAACAAAGTGATACAGGCGGATACAGATTCTATACACTTTTCCGTATAAGATTTCGGATCTCGTCAGTATGTACTAGTGTGAGCGATATGAACACTCACAATAAACGCCCGACGGCATGGGGCCAAGGGCACAACCAAAGGGAGATTGAGTATGAGGTTTAAGGTGGAAGAAGTCGCGGAAATTCGGCGCGTGATGTACGGCTTGATCAAAGCCGTGCAGGCGCAAATCGTCGAGGAAGGAGGTCTCGACCTTGCTGAGCTGGGAGCCGCTATGTGCATGTGGCCATACATAGGGGCGATGCGGGCGGATGATCTGAAAACGCGGTTACTGGACATGACCAAGTGGGCAGAAAAACTCTGCGATTACTGCGAGTACCTTTCTCGTCCCGACCCATGGCATGGTGCGAGTGCGGCGCAAGAGTGCGAGGATCGTTTTAAGGCACTGATGCAGACACGTGGAATTGAACCGCGCGCACGCAACGAAGGCACGGGCGAGATGGTGCGGGCGTAGCATAATAATAAATTCACTGGGGAGTGAATAACTCCCCCAAACAAGGGAGATTTAGTATGAGTACTATGAGTTGCGTAGGGTTCTATGATGGGGCCGAGGTTTCGTGGATAGAGGTATGGTATGACGGATATCCTGAGGGTGTGGGAAAAGTGCTTGTAGATCATTATACAGCCCCAGACGCCATTCGTGCGCTTTTGCGCCGTGGTGAACTGGTGTCGCTAGGTGCGACACCCGAGGCAAGCGAACGGGATGAGAGCGGACATCCATACGATACGGTTACAGCCCCTACACTAGAAGCGGCTTTCGCCCGCATGGGTGAACTCGCGCGCGGGTGGATTGAGTTTATGTACATCTACTATAATGCCCAATGGCACTACGTAGATGTATGGCGAGATATTTGGGAAGAGAATGAACGACCAGGGGGGCCGCGTGACCATTGGGAGTGGACAGTGCGCCCTGTAAAAACCTTTTTTGAAGAAAAGGAGACGTAGAATGAGGATTCACAATGAAACTATTTTAACTTACATTGCCAGCCTTTGGAACGTCCGCGCCCGCGTAGAAGGCGAGCGAGAGCAAGCGTGGTGCGCCGAAAGCGTCCGTGCTGAACTGCGGGCAAGCGGCGAACAGCCAGACACAGCCTTGGGCGACGCGGTGAAAAAATTGTTAAAACGGTAGAAGAAATGATGGAAAGATTCGTGGATTAAGGAGGTTATTATGTCAGACTTAGATTTAATAAAAGCATTAAAGGAAGACTGGGACGTGGAAACTTACGACGATTTTCTCGAACTCGAATCGCAGAATCGCCTTATGCTGTACCAGAACGGGAAAATCCCGCCGTCATGGGCCGCATGGTACGACCGCGAAGGCTATTTAATTGCGGACGCTTGCGGCGAATTTGAATAGAAACAAAAAAGGCTAGGAACTGAGCGGTTCCTAGCCATCCTAAAGGAGATTTATTATGATATGAGTACGGGACATCATCACGACGTTCCATTTATATAGATATACGAACGAAAATAGAAAGTCAATAGCAGAAAAATATATTTATGGGAGGTTTATATTATGGGGTTATTTGTGGGATTCGTAATTGGTTGGATCGTGGCCGAAATAGTAAGAAGGTTAAATTAACTTTGGGAGAGTTAAATTAACTTTGTAGTGGTTTGTATCTGATATAAAGGATACGATAAAGTCGTATAGGAATAAAAAATCCCTGCGTATATAGAGTATGCAGGATGTGCAAAGTTGTCAGAATAACAACGATGGAGGCACTTATGAGCGAGAACAACGAGGATAAAAAACTGTTTGGGCGATTCACTTTTTCGCTAACACAGGCACAGCTAGAATGGCTGAGGGCGAAGGGCGACGAAGGCTATAACATGTCGAAAATTATTCAAAAAATGATCGACACTCAAATGCAGAAAGACAAGTTGAAAAAGGAGGTGTCAGCATGAGTCCTGATGATCTGAAAAGCGACCTTACGTTTTATCGCAAAATCCTGGGAAAAGATTTCACGCTAGATCAACTACTGAAAATTCGGGAACTCGAAGCCTACGAGGAACGAACACGGATTATTAAGGAGCTTCCAGAACTATTTGCTCACAACTTTTATTTAATGCCAGAGTTTCCAACAATTCGTATCAAAGGTGGAGACTGCCTATGATTTAGCGAGACTGAATTAAAAGAGTGCGTGTAGATGAGACGCTAAAGTGTTAGCGCGCGAATATAACGTTTATATTTTCATCGAGAAGTAATTTCTTAAACCTATTTTCTTTTCTTAAAACACTATTTCTTAAAGAGGTCAAATTATGGCATTTAACACATTTAACATCGACTCCGTAAAACCTGTAACAGCCGCCAGTTCGTTCAATCACGGCGAGGAATATCCCGCAGTGATAGCAGGATTGTGGTGGGCAAGCACCGAGTATCAGGGCAACGTGAAGGACGGCGTTTGTCTTATAGTCGGCATCGAGGATGATAACAAAAAAATCGTTTATAGAAGCATGTTCGTGTCTCTCACTGGATACGTACTCGGGCAAAATGCAGGATACGCACGGCTAATGCGCGGATTACTTAGATGTTCGGATGCCGACGGGGAGCTAAAGAAAAAGATTGTCGATGCGGGATTGGGCGATATATCGGCATTGGTCGGACGCCCCTGTCTTGCTAGGATTTGCGTGAAAGAAAAAGGTGACAAGACCTGGGCGAGCATCGAGGCATTGCAGGGCGAGACGGCACGCTACAAGGGACTCCCAGAGGATGTCTTAGCAGATGTGGAGCCTGTCGATGTGGAAAAAGTCGCAGGGAAATTTATAAAAATTAACGCATTGGATGATTGCAAGAAATCGGCGAAAATGCGGATTATCACTAATGACGGCGACGGACTAAAAGACGTGTATAAGAACGATATTTCCGATGCAATTTTCTAAAAAGAGATCTGTTTAAGAAAATAGCCTCTTGGGCCACTATCCCAAGAGGCTATTGTTTCACTAGGGAAAGCATTATTGGAGGTATTATTATGACTGATTTAACAACGGATTGCAAGGAACTAATTTCAAAAATTAAAGAAAAGTTCGGATGCGAAATTCGCGGCGGTGGCGTCTATTCCGTAACTGGAGGCCAAAAGTTGCGGGCTGGGTCAAAGGAGATGACCTTGCTTGAAGGGTTCCTTATGGGGCAAGGCGTAACGATGACGGAAATTCAGCAAGCCATTCAAAACGCGGACAAAGGCGATGCCGTCATGGTGAAGCAGGATCTAGTGCCGATTCTGGATGGACGGCTTGTAAGTCCAGAGTTAAACGAACTGGATTTCGACTTGTTTCGTGGACTGAAATTCCCGTATGCAGAGGATCCCCAAACGCTTACATTGTCACGGGAAAAAGGGGTTTTGGTCTACATCGAAGGGAACACCGCAACCCGCATTTCCAATACGCAAACAAGGGTCGCTATTCCGTCAAATCTTTTACAGGAAATAGACAGAAAATTTAAGTATTATAAAGACAAAGCGAACGCGGCATTATTACGAATCGCGGCACATTGTACGGAGTTAAACGATCCCGCCGCAACGCACCAACAATTCGCAACGTGGCTTTTGGAAAATGTACCCACGTGCATATTGCCTGGGAACATCGAAAAAGGAAAGCCGCGTTTAAGTGTGCGCACAAAAAAGGCGGGTTTGTCGCAACGACCCGAGGAAGTAGTGGGGTGGGTAGCACCCATAGACGCGCTAGAGAGAAACCGCGCCCTTGAAACGCACCCAGACCTGTTTATTAAAAACCTTAAAAGCCTCAGCAACGACCCCGACGAATTGGCCGTAACGCATATTTCCTTGAACGGACTGCCAGAGGGAGACACCCCTGCGTGGAATGAAATGGGGGAGAAATTCACAGCGGACGAATGGAAAGTGTTGAAGGCGTACATTTGGGCCACATTCGACATGACCAATACGTCGAGACAGGCACTTGTGCTATACGACAACGGGCACACGGGAAAAAGCACACTGTTTAACGTCATTGCGTGGGCGTTGGGAGGTCGGCGAAACTGTGCATATCCGAACCCCTTGCAATCGCCGAAAACGGACAAATTCTTTATGTCTGAGGTGTACGGAAAGCACGTCGTTTTCATACCAGATTGCAAAAACGACTGCCTCACAAGGACGGGGTGGATTCACAACTACACGGGCAACGACTTTGTGTCCATCCAGTTCAAAGGAAAGGACGCCTTTTCCGCGCGCGTTTACGGCAAGGTGTTTATCGCCACAAACGAACTGCCTAGCGTTGACGTAGAAGCGGCGCACATGAAAACCCGACTGATTATCCTGCGTCCCGCCCTTACCGAGGAAGCGTTAAACCGTCTGGCAGAGCGAGACGAAGACGGGAACATTGTTCGAGACAGTGAGGGAAAAGTCGTGCTTAAAGGCGATAATAAATTTGAGGAAAATCTGCAAAAAGAGTTCTGGGCTTTTTTGAACAAATGCAAGTCCTGCTATGACGAACTGTGCAAGGGCGGGGCAAGAATCGCTTTGCCGTGCAGTGTAATGGCGAATATCGGTTGCGCTGAGGATTACGACACCACATACGCCCTCGAAATCTGTTCGGAGCTTTTCGTTTTCGGTGAAGAACAGAAAATTAAGGGGTCTGATTTCAGGGAAACCATGACCGAGTACATAGACGAACATAAACTGAGAAACACTTTCACGGTGAAAAAGATTATACGTATCCTAACTACTAATCGTGGTGTGGTTCCCAAAAAGAGTTTGAGGTTTAACGATGGAACAGTTACAAGCGGCTATGAGGGAATCGGACTAAAAGACGTGGGTGGGGAAAAGTCGGGAACCCTCAGCGGCGACCTACTTGTCTAATGCGTAGGAAAAACCGACACCTCGAAACAGGAAAAATCCTACACTTGTAGGAATTTTCTACCCTCTCATAGGGGGTGTTAGACGCGTCTAACAACCCTCAAATCCTTACTATTTCTATTTCTTTTTATTTTATATTCTTTTTGTAGGATTGTAGGATGTAAAAAAGAGAAATAGAAATATAAAGAAAGAAAAGAATAACAAAAAAGATATAAGAGAAAAAGAAATAGAAGCCACCTTCTACATCCTACAATCAGCAGGAGATTTGACATGTTCGACCCTAAAACCATTACAGTTAAAGACTTTCGCGAAAGGGCGATAGCTATTGACACTGAGTATCACGCCGACCCATACGTAGGGAACATCGACCGTGTTTACTGTGTGTGTGCCCAAGACGTACACGGGCATACTTATAGGAAATGGGTGGATGTCTCTGGGAATAGTTCCGAGATTCTAAGGGAAATCGCAGACTTATTCGAGATTTCAGACCCTATTTTTGTGGCGCACGCTTACGACCTCGCAGAGAGACAGGCATTTTTGCACCTAGGGGCGAACCCTTATGCTTACGACTGGTTATGCACCTTCCACATAGCGCGCCTTGTAAGCAATGCTTTCGTGTATCCCAAAAAGGGATTTTCGCTTTCATTGGTAAAGCTGTGCAGGAAGTTCTTGGGAATCGAAATAGATTCGGAGTACAAGGAAAAAATGAGGGGATACTGCATCGAGGGAACGGTCGAGGGACACGAAGCAGAGATTATGCAGTACTGTCTCGAAGATACGGCACACCTAATCCCGTTGGCTGAAAAACTTGTGCTATTGTATGAGAGGCAGCTTTCAAAAGCGCATGTGATTATGGGAGAGCTTCTAAGTAAGTCCCCGTTAGGATTGCTTATGTGGCAGTGTAGTCTTTACAACGTTTTCGGTCGTTTCGCCGATGAGGGATTCCCAGTAAATCGGGATAGGGTCGAGAACATGAAAAAAGGTGCTAGTTCCATGACGGAAAGGATGTACAGGGAGTTTAGCGAGAAATACCCTGGGACGTATTGGAGGGAAACAAAAAAATTAACCGCATTGGAGGAAGCGATAGGAAGTGACAAGTACGAAGCATTGAAAAGAGGTGAAAACGTAGAGAATGTCGAAAAAGAAATTGACGAATATTTTTCGGATAATGACAAAACTAAAAAGACGGCTACCCGAGAATTGGCTAAGATTCAGGCGTCACTATTGAAGGCCGTAGCCAAAGGAAAACAGAAAAAGCTATGCAGGAATGCCAATCCTTGGCATAGAAAAGACGAAGCCGTGCAAACATTTCTTAAAGCGGCTCTAATGGAGACTGGAAGTTTAGCGGCATATCCCAAGACGGCGAAAGGGAAACTCAAGACGGACACAGAAACGCTTGCAGACTGGTTTAGAGGCAGGGGCGGTTTCGGAGATGAACTGTATAGACTAAATCGGGAAATGTCACAGATAAAAGGCGTGTCTAATGACTGGGTTAAGACACTGGAGGGGAATAGGTTAAAATACCGAACATTGCGGCCTTATGCCAGTGCTACAGGAAGGTGTCAGGGTAAAACGAGCGACGGGTTTATATTGGGATGGTCGCACTTCTTATACGGTATTCTGGAACCGCCCGAGGGATGGTGGCTTGTGGAGTTGGATTTTTCTGCTGAGGAAACGGCAATACAGGCGGCTATATGTAAAGACCCAGCCTATGAGTCCGCATATAATCAGAAAGACCTTTACTTGTGGATTGGTTCGATGATAGGTCTTATTCCAAAAGAGGATTACGACGAGCTTTCCGTCCATGATCTAAAGGCGAAATATAAGACCATTCGAGGCACGCTGAAAACCTTTGTACTGGCATGGGGGTATGGTTGCGGGGCGGAGAAATTGGCGGCCAAGGCGGGGATTAGTCTCGACAAGGCCAAACAGATTAAGGACAAGCTGAATTATAACTTATTCAAGGTGTCCTATCAGTGGAAACAGGATTTACAGACACAGTTTTTCAAGACTATCGAGGACGCCTCAAAAGGGCGTCGGTGGAACTCGAAGAAAAAGAGCTTTGTGGCGTTGCCCGATGGTTGGTTGTGCCGTGTGTCCTATTGCGATGATGAGAAACCGAAATCGGCGGTATCCTTGCTAAATTGGCCATTTCAAGGGTACGGCGCGCTAATCCTGCGTGTAGTGTCAAAACGGATTTATTTGGATTTGATGGGCAAGGTGCGCCCTGTGGCGACAATGCACGATGCCATATTGTTCATGGTGCGTGAAGGTGATAACGACGCCATAGAGTCAGTGAGGCGAGTTATGGGGGGCACGGCTAATGCCTTATTAGGCAGAAGGGATTTCTTGAGAATCGGGGAGCCAGAGATTGTAAGGCATGGGGAGGTGTGGACACCAGAGCCAGAAAACACGGAGAAATTCTTACAGCTAATGAGGGAGGCCGAGGGGACGGGCGTAGTGGCTCAGGGCGATTGCGGCGCGCTCGTAGAGGATACGGACTCCATAATTGAGTTCGACGACCAGGGCAATACCATGTTAGAGACAGACCCAGATTAGGGCGTTAAATTGCCCCGTTGAGCGTTCAAACCGTCTAGGCAGTGCCTAGACGGGGAAGGCACACAAAACGCTCAGGGGGCAAATTTGGTGGCAAAGCGAGGGCGTTTTAGCAGCCTAGGTTCTGGGAAGGCGGGTAGGCCCCCCGTAGTGGCATCAGCCCTCCC
>JAEIGA010001179.1_pt1 | contig 40195 bp, 31 predicted proteins | sample 9270691 | NCBI WGS metagenome assembly JAEIGA01 (sample SAMN17057246, study PRJNA624740) | gut metagenome | biome: biome; isolation source: fecal sample | host: Bos grunniens | place: China: Xizang | collected 2019 | reverse complement strand
CCTTATTTATATGTTAACACTTGGAACAACCTTATCGCCAATAGGCAAAAAAGCCTTACTATGCGGATCGGGCGAATTGGGCAAAGAAGTTGCCATCGAACTACAACGTTATGGTATTGAAGTGGTAGCTTTAGACCGCTATAACAATGCTCCTGCCATGCAAGTGGCCCACAGAAGTTATACGCTTAACATGTTAGACGGTGCTGCGCTACGCAACATCATCGAACAAGAAAAACCCGACTTTATCATTCCCGAAGTAGAAGCCATTGCTACTCCTACTTTGGTAGAATTGGAAAAAGAAGGCTATAACGTTATTCCTACTGCCAATGCAGCATGGCTTACCATGAACCGCGAAGGCATTCGCACCTTGGCTGCCGAAAAATTGGGATTGCCTACCTCTAAATACAAATTTGCATCTACACGCGAAGAGTTTGACCAAGCCATTCAAGAAATTGGCATTCCTTGCGTTGTAAAACCCATTATGAGTTCGTCGGGTCACGGTCAAAGTACCGTTAAAAGCGAAGCCGACATTGATGCAGCTTGGAAAGAAGCACAAGAAGGTGGTCGTGCAGGCGCCGGTCGTGTTATTGTAGAAGGTTTTGTAAAATTCGACTACGAAATTACCTTGCTTACCGTACGTCATTCGGGAGGCACCACCTTTATTAAACCCATTGGCCACCACCAAGTAGATGGCGACTACCGCGAATCTTGGCAACCACAAGCCATGTCGCCTGTTGCCTTAGAAAAAGCACAAAACATTGCTAAAGCCATTACCGATGCCTTGGGCGGATGGGGTATTTTTGGTGTTGAAATGTTTATTTGTGGCGACGATGTTATCTTTAGCGAAGTTTCGCCTCGTCCACACGACACCGGTATGGTAACCATGATTTCGCAAGACCTTTCTGAGTTTGCTCTACATGCTCGTGCTATTTTAGGCTTGCCCATTCCATCGGTTCGTTTCTTTGGCGCATCGGCTTCTAAAGCCATTGTGGTACACGGCGATACCGACAAAGTGGTATTTAGCAACCTAGAAGAAGTACTATCAGAAGAGAACGTACAAATCCGTTTCTTTGGTAAACCCGAAGTAAAAGGCCATCGTCGTTTAGGCGTGATTCTTGCCACCGACGAAACCGTAGAGAAAGCCTTAGAACGTGCCGAACGCGCCTATGCCAAATTAAAGGTAGAAGTGTTACCTAGGTAATTCACCGAACAACCAAAAAAATCTCAACCCTTGCCAAGGTTGAGATTTTTTTTATACCTTTGTGCCCAAATTATCGTAAATCGTTGAAATTATGGGTAAAAATCTTGTTATTGTCGAATCTCCAGCCAAAGCAAAAACCATCGAGAAGTTCTTAGGACCCGATTTTGAGGTATTATCGAGCTATGGTCATATCCGAGATTTAAAAACCAAAGACATTAGCATCGATTTTAAGAAACAATACGAACCCATTTACGAAATACCCGCCGATAAAAAGAAATTGGTAGCCGATTTAAAGAAAAAAGTAAAAGAATGCGAAACCGTATGGTTGGCTTCCGATGAGGACCGCGAAGGAGAAGCCATTTCGTGGCACCTATCTGAGGTTTTGGATTTGGCTAAAAAAGATACCAAACGCATTGTTTTCCACGAAATTACCAAAAACGCTATTTTAGCTGCCATCGAGAATCCACGTCAAATAGACCTTTCGTTGGTAGATGCCCAACAAGCGCGCCGCGTATTGGACCGCATCGTAGGCTTTGAATTATCGCCCATTTTGTGGAAAAAAATCAAACCATCGCTTTCGGCAGGCAGGGTACAATCGGTAGCTGTAAAATTGATTGTAGAGCGCGAACGCGAAATTCGCGACTTTGTATCGGAATCGAGCTACAAGGTTACTGCCCTATTTACCGCCACTGACGGCAGCGAAGTAAAAGCCGAACTTTCTAAACGTTTTGCTACCAAAGAAGAGGCACAAGCCTTTTTAGAAAAATGCAAAGAGGCACAGTTTAGCATCAGCGATGTAAGCACACGTCCTGCTAAGCGTACTCCAGCCCCTCCTTTTACCACCTCAACCTTGCAACAAGAAGCATCGCGCAAGCTAGGTTTTTCGGTCTCGCAAACCATGTCGATTGCCCAACGTTTGTACGAAAGCGGTAAAATTACCTACATGCGTACCGACTCGGTAAACCTATCGGCACTAGCGCTTAACACTGCCAAAGCTGAAATTATAGCGTTCGCTGGAGAACAATACAGCAAGGTGCGCAAGTACACCACCAAAGCAAAAGGTGCGCAAGAGGCACACGAAGCCATTCGTCCTACCTATATCAACGAACATACCATTAGCGGTACCAAGCAAGAGAAAAGCTTGTACGAACTTATTTGGAAACGTACCGTTGCATCGCAAATGGCCGATGCAGAGCTAAACAAAACTACCATTACCATTGGCATTACAGGCAGCGACGAGAATTTTGTAGCCGTTGGCGAAGTATTGGTATTTGACGGTTTCTTAAAGGTTTACATGGAAGGTCGTGACGACGAAGATACCGAACAAGAAAGCACCACCCTGCTACCCGCACTGAAAGCAGGCGATGCACTTACTTACCAACACATTGATTGTACACAACGCTTTACCCAACGTCCTGCCCGTTACACCGAAGCATCGTTGGTACGTAAAATGGAAGAATTGGGCATTGGACGTCCTTCTACTTACGCTCCTACCATTAGCACCATTCTTAACCGTGAATACGTAGTTAAGACCGACCGCGAGGGCGAAAAACGTACCTACAACGTATTGCGCTTGCAACAAAAGCAACTTACCGAACAAGAACAAACAGAGGTAGTAGGTACCGAGAAAGCCAAATTGTTCCCAACCGATACCGGTTCGGTAGTAAACGATTACTTGCAAGATCACTTTAACTATATTCTCGACTATAACTTTACCGCCAACATTGAGCAAGAATTGGACTTGGTGGCAGAAGGCAAAGAAGCATGGAAAACCACCATCGATAAATTCTACCAAGCCTTCCATCCACTCATCGAAGCATCGCTCAAAGAACGCACCGAACACCGTGTGGGCGAACGCATTCTAGGCATCGACCCTGCATCGGGCAAAGAAGTATCGGTAAAAATTAGTCGATTTGGCGTAGTGGCACAAATAGGCAGCGCTGCCGATAGCGAAAAACCTAAATTCGCCTCGTTAAAAGCCGGCCAAAGCCTTGAAACCATTACCCTTGACGAAGCCTTGGAATTGTTCAAACTTCCTCGCACCATTGGCACCTGGGAAGACAAAGAAATCAAAGCCAGCGTAGGTCGTTTTGGACCCTACCTTGCACACAACGGCTTGTTCTGTTCCATTCCTAAAGAACTAGATCCTATGTCTATTACCTTAGAGGAAGCCATCGAACTGATTACCGCCAAACGCAATGCCGAAGCCAACAAAGTGGTGAAAGTTTTTGACGAAGATGCCGATATGCGCCTACTAAATGGCCGCTACGGAGTATATTTGTGCAAAAACAAAACCAACTACAAGCTTCCTAAAGGATGCGAGCCAACTGCACTTACCTATCAAGACTGCTTGCAAATTATTGCAGAGGCAGGAGAAGCAAAACCAAAGGCAAAAGGGCGTAAAATCAAAAATAATTAAGCAAAAAGGTATTTATTCTTATAATTTATCAATTTTTCTGCCCAAAACCAGAAAAATTGATTATTTTTGCGCTCTCAAAATTACAGATAATTCATTTTAGACTATGACAAATAAAAAATTAGTAGGAGACAAAATCAAAGGCTTTCGCGAAGCCCGCAAAATGTCACAAGAAGAGTTAGCTACCAACAGCGGCCTAGAATTATCATTGGTTGCCGAAATTGAAGCTAACACCAACATTCCATCGTTATCGCCCCTTATTAAAATTGCACGCGCATTGGGTGTACGTTTGGGTACTTTCTTGGACGATACCGACAACCTTGGCCCTGAAATTTGCCGTGGTGGCGGTAGCGAAAAATGCCTTAGCACTTCCAATACCAAAAGCCGTTCTAATTCACACCTTGACTTTATGTCGTTGGCTAAAAGCAAGGCAGGACGCAACATGGAACCTTTTATCATTAACATAGAACCTGCAGCCACAGAAGGTTTATTGCTATCATCGCACGAAGGCGAAGAATTTATCTATGTATTAGAAGGTCAAGTAAAGATTAAATACGGCCAAGACGAATACGTACTAGAAGTTGGCGACAGCATTTATTACGATTCTATTGTTGAACACCTTGTTTACGCTACCCAATCGGCTAAAATTTTGGCAGTAGTGTATGCTCCTTGCTAATAAAACCATGAAATACGAACTTTCTACTAGAACCTTGGGCCAGTGGGTTGAGTATTGGGCAGAGCAAACACCCGATAAAGACTACATTGTATACGCCGACCGAGGTCTACGCTTTACTTGGAAACAATTTGACGAACGTGTAAACCACCTTGCCAAAGGCATGTTGGCCATTGGTATTGAAAAAGGCACACACGTAGGTCTATGGGCTACCAACGTTCCCGATTGGTTGACCTTTTTATATGCTTGCGCTCGCATTGGCGCGGTTTGCGTTACTGTAAACACCAACTACAAACAAAACGAGTTGGAGTACTTGTGCGAAAACTCGGACATGCACACCCTTTGCATCATTGACGGCACATGGGATTGCGACTACGTCGACATGACCTATAAAATGTTGCCCGAATTAAAAACCTGCCAACGTGGCAAGTTGCAAAGCGAACGTTTCCCCAAAATGAAAAATGTTATTTACATTGGTCAGGAGAAACACCGTGGCATGTACAACACTGCCGAAATCTTGCTTTTAGGCAGCTCGATAGCAGACGAAAAACTAAACGAGGCAAAAAAACAAGTAAACTGCCACGACGTAGTAAACATGCAATACACCTCGGGTACCACTGGTTTCCCAAAAGGTGTAATGCTTACCCACTATAACATTGCCAACGACGGTTTCTTTACCGGCGAGCACATGAAATTTACCAGCGACGATAAACTTTGTGTATGCGTTCCCCTTTTCCACTGCTTTGGCGTGGTATTGGCAACCATGAACTGCTTAACACACGGTTGTACCCAAGTAATGGTAGAAAAATTTGATCCATTGGTGGTATTGGCTTCGGTTCACCAAGAACGCTGTACCGCTCTATACGGGGTTCCTACCATGTTTATTGCCGAGTTAAATCACCCCATGTTCAACATGTTCGATTTAACCTGCTTGCGCACGGGTATTATGGCAGGTTCGCTTTGCCCTGTTGAATTGATGCGCCAAGTATCGGACAAAATGCACATGACCATTACCAGCGTGTATGGCCTAACCGAAACATCGCCTGGCATGACCCAAACTACCATCGAAGATAGCTTTGAAAAACGTTGCACCACAGTAGGCCGCGATTATCCTTTTGTAGAGGTACAAGTAATTGACCCCGAAACGGGCGAAATTTGTCCTCCTGGGGTACAAGGCGAAATGTGCTGCCGTGGCTTTAACGTCATGAAAGGTTACTACAACAACCCACAAGCGACTGCCGAAATCATTGACAAAAACGGTTTCTTGCACTCGGGCGACTTGGGTGTAAAAGACGAAGACGGTTACTACCGCATTACTGGACGTATCAAGGACATGATTATTCGTGGTGGCGAAAACATTTACCCACGCGAAATTGAAGAATTCTTATACCACCTAGAAGGCGTAAGCGACGTACAAGTAGCTGCTGTTCCTTCTAAAAAATACGGCGAAGAAGTAGGTGCTTTCATCATTCTTAAAGAAGGTGCTACCTTAGAAGCCGAAGACGTTAAAGATTTCTGTAAAGGCAAAATTGCCCGCTATAAGATTCCTAAATACGTATTCTTTGTAGATAGTTTCCCACTAACCGGTAGTGGTAAGATTCAAAAATACAAACTAAAAGAATTAAGCTTAAAGCTTTGCAAAGAACAAGGCATTGAGGTAATATAAAGAGAAGGGCGACTAAAAATTTTAGTCGCCCTTATTCTTATCAGAGTTGAATAAAAAGCTTTTTATTCAACTCCTGAGGTTAATCGGTGATGATTACTTTGAAAGCTGTTTCGTAACTTTGGAAGCGTACTACCAATAGGTACAAACCTGCATCGTAACCTTGTACGTCTACCAAGCCTTCTTCGGTGAACTTAGGTGCGTAGGTTTGACCCGACAAACTCATCAATTTAACATCCGAAATTTCTTCTTCTGCATCGATGGTTACAAAGTCTGAGGTTACCGAAGGATAGATGGTAGCTTTAGCTGCTTCCTCTAACTCACCAATGCCTACGTAATCGTATTTATTAGGAACAGAAGGCAAGTTATATTTGGTAGCAGTATATACTTTAACATCGCCAGCTGCAATGCTCATATTGGCACCGCCCGACAATAGTTGACCGCTACCTGCTAGGTAATCGTACCAGTTGTTGCCAGTAGGTAAGCTAAACGATTGAGTGGAGGTACCAAAGTTAGCCAACACAAAGATGCGAGTATTACCGCTGCCCCAAATAACGCTACGCAAAGCCTTACCAGTACCCAAATCGCTGCTGGCAGGATTGCCTGCAAAGGTATTAGGTGCTAATTTGGTACGCAATTGAATAATTTGGCCCAATTTTTGGTATGCATTCATACGATCCGCATTTTGGAACCAACCATACGATTCTGGCAAGGGTTTAGCATCGGTTTCGTGGCAAGGAGTTTCGCCTTTGTTTTTATTATTACCCGATGTAGCGGCTGCATTAGAACAGAACGAGAAATCGTAACCCAATTCGTCAAATTGGTAAATCATTTGAGGACCATTCAACATAACGCACATAGCTACTACAGCAGGAACACGTGCCAAACGAGTTTTCTCGTTCGATTTAATGGTTCCATTACCATAGGTTTTAGCTTTCCAGAAAGGACGTTGCTCGTCGTGCGAGGTTACATAACTTACATAACCATCGTTATTAGCATTATTCAAAGCATCGCCTTCTTTTAACCAACCCATGGCCACTTGGCTATACGCATTGTTGGTATTTTCCCAGCACATCATACCATTGTTTACATAGCCAGCTTTTTCGCCACCTTGATCTTCCCAGTGTTCTAGGATAAAGTAAGCATCGGAAGCAACCGCTTTTACACCATTATTGTAATAGTAGTTAACGTTCGATTTACGGTCGTTGCAGTTAGGACCACAGAAACCATGCGAAAGGTCCATACGGAAACCGTCTATCTTATATTCGGTCAACCAGTGCTTCAAAGCTCTTGTCAAGTGTTCTTTGGTAGTAGTATAGCTGTGGTTCCAGTCTTCGAATACAGCAGCAGTATGAGGAGCAGTTACGTTAAAGTATGGGTTGTCTTTTAGGTTGTTATAACCACCATAAAGTTTTTCCAAAGAATGGTTACCGGTTGCGTGGTTAAATACCATGTCCACGATAACGGCGATACCACGTTTGTGGCATTCGTCTACCAATTTCTTAAAGTCTTCTTCTGGACCGTATGCTTTGTCCATGGCAAAATAGTGGTTAGGTGCATAACCCCAGCTTAAGTTACCATCAAATTCGCAAAGTGGCATAAATTCCAAGGCATTGATACCCAAGTTAGCCAAGTAATCCAAACGTTCGGTAATGGCTTTAAAGTTACGGTCTTTGCTGTACGAATAAGGCCAGATTTCGTAAATCACCAAGTTGTTGCGGTTAGGACGTTTAAAATTGGTAGTAGCGCTGCTCCATTGGAACGCTTTTTTACCAGGTTGGATAACGGTGGTATAACCTACAGCACCTTTAGGGAATGGCATCAAGGTTGGATCTTGTTGTTTAGGTTCCCATTTGTCGTCTTCGTGCAATACTTTGGTTGAATAAGGGTCTGACATTTGAACAAACGAACCGTTCGACATTTTTACAGCATATTGGAACGCATATTCTTTTCCAGCGGTCAAACCCGTAAAGGTATACCAGAAATAGTTACCATCTTTGTAGCATTGATAATCGTTCGATGGAGTCCAGTCATTGGCATCGCAGTAGATGTAAACATTTTTAGCAACTACACTGCTTTTGCTTGGAGCAACATACAACGATACAGTTACTTTGGTAGGATCGTTAGCATCGTAAAAGATACCATCGGTAATACCGCTAGGGCGCGCTTTTACAACAGGATCTTTTTCTACAAAGTTAAAAGGAACAACAATGTCTGCCGTTTGTGTTTTAGCATCCGATGTACGGAACAAGATGTTAATTGCAGTCAAATTTTCGCTAGCAGCACAAGCGTAATATTCGTCAAGCGAAGGAATGGTAAGGGTCCACTTAGTGCCCGATTTTGTACATTTGTACTTGTCATCGTTATCACCCCAAGTAGGAGCACATCTCCAAGAACCTTGCTCTTTCGATGTTACACCTGTATGTGCATAACAAGTGGCTTGGCCTGCCATAGCAGTACCTGTAGGATCAAACGTAATCACAATTTTTCCTGTGTAATCCAATGGAATAACCGCAGGATCGGTTGTAACTTGCGCCATGGCAAACAAACTTGCACACAGCATGGTTACAAGAAGTAACGTTTTTTTCATTGTAAATTGATTTTATAGGTTAGTAAATTATTTTTGCACAGATTGCATTTTGTAAAGATACTAAATAATATGATACGACAACAAAAAAATCATTATCTTTGTACCTAAATCATTTTGTTTAATCGTTTATTGAGAAATCCCCATAAAAAATATGGAACATAAACTATCTATCTACAACACGTTAAGTCGAAAAAAAGAGACATTCATCCCCTTGCACGAATCGTTGGTAGGGATGTATGTATGTGGACCTACCGTATACGGCGATGCCCACTTGGGACACGCACGTCCAGCTATTACCTTCGACTTGCTATTTAGGTACCTACAACACCTAGGATACAAAGTACGCTACGTTCGCAACATTACCGACGTAGGTCACTTGGAACACGATGCCGACGAAGGCGAAGATAAAATTGCCAAAAAGGCACGTTTAGAGCAAAAAGAACCCATGGAAGTGGTACAATATTTCTTGAACCGCTACCACCAAAGCATGGATGCGTTAAATGTTCTTCCTCCCAGCATCGAGCCCCATGCATCGGGTCACATCATTGAGCAAATTGCCTTTACCCAAAAGATTTTGGACGCAGGTTATGCCTACGTAAGCGAAGGTTCTGTATATTTTGACGTAGAAAAATACAACAAAGATTACCACTACGGCAAACTATCGGGCCGCAACATTGACGAACTGCTTGAAACCACCCGCGAATTGGATGGTCAAAGCGAAAAACGTCGCAGCATGGACTTTGCGCTTTGGAAGAAAGCACAACCCGAACACATCATGCGTTGGCCATCGCCATGGAGCGACGGTTTCCCTGGTTGGCACATGGAATGTTCTGCCATGGGTTGCAAATACTTAGGCGAAGAATTTGACATTCACGGCGGTGGTATGGATTTGATGTTCCCTCACCACGAGTGCGAAATTGCACAATCTACCGCAGCATTGGGCAAAGAATCGGCACGCTATTGGATGCACAACAACATGATTACCATCAACGGTCAAAAAATGGGCAAATCGTTGGGCAACTTTATTACGCTCGATGAACTGTTCAACGGCACACACAACCTATTGGTACAAGCCTACAGCCCCATGACCATTCGCTTCTTTATTTTGCAAGCACACTACCGCAGCACCGTTGACTTTAGTAACGAAGCTTTACAAGCTTCCGAAAAAGGATTGCAACGCCTAATGGAAGCCTACGAACGCTTGCAAAAGCTAACCGCATCGGCTACATCGACGGTAGAAACAGCTGGTTTGCGCACCAAACTAGAAGACGCCATGAACGACGACCTCAACTCGCCCATTGCCATTGCTCATTTGTTTGACGCTTGCAAAGCCATCAACCAAGTACACGACGGCAAAGCCACCATCAGCCAGGCCGACCTAGACGAACTAAAAGCTACCTTCCAACTCTTTATCGAAGATATTTTTGGTTTGCAAAGCGAAGAGAGCAACGCAGGCACCAACGATGCATACAAAAAGGCCATCGACCTTTTGTTGAATATGCGCCTCGAAGCCAAACGCAACAAAGATTGGGCAACGTCCGACAAAATCCGAAACGAACTTACCGCTTTAGGTTTCAGTATCAAAGACACCAAAGACGGATTCGAATGGAATCTATAAAAACAAAATCGGTTTATCTAGGTAAACCGATTTTTTTCATTCTAACGTTAGGCATAGGTTTTAGTATCTTTTTGCATTTTACCTTGCCAATGCCTTGTCGTCTAACCCAAAGAAATTGGGTTGCGCATGTCTATCGGCGCAAAAGAAATACACATCATGCTACAATTTTTAATCGAAGCAGATGGTATCCTGCCCGCAAAGCAGCACGCCTAGATCCTATTGAAGCAATTAGGTATGAATAAAACTTGCGCTGCTTAATTTATTTTGTATTTTTGCAACATGAAGTTAAAAACTATTGTAACAACGATTATTTGCCTATTCGCCGCAACAAGTTTGCGGGCTCAAATGGGTACGGTTTCCACCTACCACAACGAGAAGTTAAACAACCTTTTGTATCTAGAAAAAAGCAAAAAGTACACAAACGAAACAGAAGAAAGCATCCATGCGACTGGTTATCGTGTACAAATATATTCCAGCAATGCATCTCGTCAAGCCAAAGAGATTGCATTTAAATGGAAAGAAGATATAGAAAAAAAGTTTCCTGAATACAAGGTTTACGTACAATACCAAGCTCCCTTTTGGAAAGTTCGAGTTGGCGATTTTACCCATTATGGAGAATCCACCACTTGTAGTCATTTACTAAAGCAAGCGTACCCAAAGGAATCCAGCGAAATCATCATTGTTAAAGAAAAACAGGTTAAACCCATTTACTTCCAACCCATCGAAACACAACCTGTTGATTCTTTGACCCATGCATTCTCTATCGAGGATTAAAACGGAATTTATACATCACTATGCTTGTCAAGTTATACGAAGATAATCCCAATCCACGCGATATAAACGAAGTGGTTAAGATTTTAAAAGGTGGCGGTATCATTATTTATCCCACCGACACGTTATATGCCTTTGGTTGTGATATTACCAATGCCAAAGCGGTAGAGCGCATTTGTGCCATCAAGAACATCAACCCCGACAAAATGCCATTATCGTTTGTTTGCAGCAACATTAGCCACGTTAGCAACTATTCGTTTATTGACAATCAACAGTTTAAACAACTAAAATCTTGCCTACCAGGGCCGTTTACCTTCTTGCTTAAAGGCAATAGCAACCTGCCCAAATTATTCAAGAAAAAGAATGTAGTAGGTATCCGCATCCCCGACAACAACATCGCATTAGCCTTGGTAGAAGCATTGGGCAACCCTATTTTATCCTCGTCTATTTTGATTAACGAAGACGAACCCGAATACAGCACCAATCCCGAGCTCATGGAGGAACTTTACGCTGGCCGTGTGGATTGTGTCATTGACGGTGGCGAAGGCGAATTGGAACCTTCTACCATTATAGACTGCACCGAGGAAGAACCCGTTGTTAAACGTAAAGGGAAAGGTATTTGGATTCCCTAAAAGTTCCATCCACTCTTCATTATGAAAAAAATAGGTTTTATTCTATTGCTTCTAGCAAGCATTAGTCCTGTATTGTGTGGACAAACATCTCCGCTTCCACCTAAAGTTGTTATTGGCATAAATGTAGATGGTTTAAATTACGACTATCTTTCCATGTTTTGGAACGAGTTATCGGCAAATGGATTTAAACGCATCATGTACGAAGGAACTTGCATAGAAAATTTTGACTATGGTTACCAAAGTGCAGGATTCGCAACAGACTTAGCGACCCTTTATACAGGTTCACAACCCTATTTACACGGCATCGCAAGCAAGAATCATTACAACCGTTCTACTACCAAATCGGTTCCTATCTGCCAAGATGCCAACGCACACTCTTTTGGTTTAACACCTGCCTATTCATCCCATCGCTTACAAGCCTCTACCCTCACCGACCAGTTAGACGAATCAACCATGAGGAAAGCAAATATCGTATCCATTGCGCTTGATCCCACAGCAGCCGTATTACAAGCAGGACACACGGGATTAGCCTTATGGATGGATGCAGAAACAGGCAGATGGAATACCTCGTCGTATTACGAAACGGCCACCCCATCGTGGGCAGGTAAAACGGCCGACCACTACTTAGAGAAACGTTGGGAACCACTCGGTTTACCTAGTTTATACCATACCATTAGCACCAGCAAAAACAAAACCTTTGCTTACGATTTAGATCAATTGTGCTACGGAAAAAATAAGTACAAACAATTTGCCACCACTCCCTATGCCAACAACATGGTGGCCGATTTGGCCATGCAAGCCATTCAAAATTATGCTATTGGGAAAGATATGTGGCCCGACATGTTGCTTCTTCAATTTTCCTTACAACCTTTGTATACGCAAACATCTGCTAAATTATCCATTGAGTTAGAAGATGCGTATTTACGCCTTGACAAAGAATTGGGAACTTTTCTTGATTTTGTAGATAAATTTTATGGAAAAACAGAAGTGTTGGTATACCTTACCAGCAGCAGAGAGTTGCCCTATCTACAACCCATTAACCAACGTATACCCTCTAAATCGTTCTGTACCTATCGATACATGGCATTACTCAATGCCTACCTAATGGCACATTACGGCAACCACAATTGGGTACTAGGCGCAGAAAACGGACATATCTACCTGAACAGAAAACTGATTGAGGAACACAACAAAGACCTTCGTCAGGTACAGCAAACGGCTATTAATTTTATTTCAACCATTCCTGGTATTATGAATGTAAGCAGTTCGCAACAACTTGGTGAAGCCTACATCATGAATGTGCAACCACGTTATGCTTTTCATCCTACCACTTCGGGCGATTTATTGTTTAGTTTGCTTCCTGGTTGGTATGAGGTAGACAAGAACGACCAACCCACTGGGTTCTATAACACCTACAGAACCACTACTCGTATGTATTTATGGGGTTGGAAGATTCCTACCAGTCATGTCACAGAGAATGTTCCTGCCACTGCATTCGCACCTACATTGGCTCGATACTTGCGCATTAGCTTACCCAATGCTGCACAAGGAGGACACCTGCCTATTCGTTTACAGGAGTAAGCATCATGCGTCTCCAACGCAAATAACCCACTACGGCTAATGCACAATAGACGGTATAAAGACCTGCCGTAATAGGAATTCCTTTGTACCAATACAGTCCAACGGTTACCATATCTACCACTAGCCATACCAGCCATTGCTCTACGTATTTGCGCGAAAGCATCCACATAGCAATCATGCTAAGTGCCGTAGTAAAAGCATCTAGAAAGGGCACTGTACTATCGGTGCAATAGTACAAGAAGCAAAATAAGGATATATGGAGCAAGGCATATACTCCCATCAACCGGAGCGCTACCTTTAAAGGGGTTTGCGAAATGGGAAGCGGTTTGCCAGAAGGGCGTTTGTTTTTCCAAACAATCCATCCGTATAAGCCTGCCAAAACGTAATATGCGTTCATCATGGCATCGGCATACAATCCTTTTGAAAAGTAAAGCATACCGTGTACCAATGGCATAATCAATCCTATTAACCACAACCAGATACTGGCTTTGTATTCTAAATAAAGATACAACAAACCCAGTGTTGTACCTACAATCTGCAGTACGAGTGCCCAATCCATGCTAATGTTTGATTTTATTAGAAATTAAAGCGTACGTTTGCCAATGCATTAAAGCCTGCTTGTGGGAAATAGTAGGCTTCGTCGTATCGTTCGCCACCATAAATGGCCGAATACGCAAATGCATTGCTACAATACATACTGTTAAAGATATTGTTCAATAACACCCCAAAACGAATGTTCTTTTTATCGTCCAAATTTAGTGTGTACGATAAATCGATAGACGACACACAATAAGGATCGAGGGCAAGATTTTCGTTCATACCATTGGTAATGTATTGTTTACCAACATACTGCGTACGCCAAATTCCCTTAAATCCATGGGTGTGAAAATCGGCATACACCCCTGCTATAACAGAGGGCGAATAGGCAATGGTAGAATTTCCTATGTAGTTGGCCTCGGTTTGCCAAGTATCGTCGTTGTAAACATACTCGGTATAATCGTTGATGATATTCTGACTCAAGGTTACATTACCGCCAAGGCTCAACCATTTTAAAGGATGCGCATCGATGGTCAACTCAATACCCCTGCGGTAGCTATCGTCAACGTTGGTGTACAACGCCTCGTAGGTATCGGGGTTTTGTTCGCCCGTTAGCACCAACTGATCTTTGTACCACATGTAGTAAAAGTTAATGCCAGCCGTTACGTATCGGTGCCTAAATTGATAGCCAAACTCCAAATCCAACAGGTGCTCTGCCTTGGGTTGGTTATCGGCAGGCGCATTGGTAAAATCTTTACGGGTTGGTTCCCTGCCTGCCAACGCTACAGAAGCGTATGCGGTGTGGTATTTCTTAAATTGATACGTTAGCCCTACTTTAGGGTTAAAGAAATGGAAATATTTATCCAAATTCATTTGCAACATATCGTTGGTAGCATAGTCAAACACATCGTCTTTGCCTGTTATCTTCTGATTAACAAAACGATACTGCATATCGGCATACACGTAAAAACCCTTAAAGGCTTGCCAATTTACCTTGGCAAAAACATTGCCATCGTGCTTAAAAGAGGTATTGCGGTAATATTCAAAAGGAGCCGTAAAATTGGCGGCATCGGCAACCTCTAGCACCTCGCCATAATGGTCGCCACCGTACGTATGCCATGCCAATCCCATGGTTAAATCGACGGTTTGGTTGTTGTATTGAGCAGAACTTACCAAACCTCCAAAGTGGTTAAACATGGCCTTTTTACGCACCAAATTGCTCTCGTCCAACACAGCACCATCTTTATCGGTTAACCCCGATAACTGATAGGTGTACAAATCGCGGTTGTTCTTGTATTGTTGATAGTAACCATCGCCGTAGGTATAATGCAGGGTGGCATTGAGTTTCCAATGCGAATTGATGCGATGATTGATTACCAACTGATTGTTGATTTGTAGGTAATTATCTACCTGATCTTCGTAAAAACCCACCACATTGCCTTCATTATCGGTTATCTCGCCACAAGGATTATAGCGACGGTTTTGTTCCATCTGCTCCTTGGTAATACCATCCCAAGCGTTGTACGTTCTTTCTAAACCGCCAAATGAAAGCAGTTTTATCAGTGTATTATCGGACAGATAAGCAGCTTGGAACATATAAGAACCCATATCGGCAAAGGCTCTTTCCATGTAGCCATCCGAGTACACGTGCGACAATCGTCCATCGATGGCCCATTTGCCACCTAACAAACCAGACGAGATACGCACAGCTTGCTTGTTGGTATTAAAAGAGCCGTACGACATTTCGGCAGAACCGCCAAAGTTCATGGGTAGGTTATCGGTTGTCATGCTAATGGAACCGCCAAATGCACCCGATCCGTTGGTGGATGTACCCGCACCGCGTTGCACCTGCATAGAACCTACAGACGACAGCAGGTCGGGGGTATCCACCCAATACATTTTATGGCTTTCGGCATCGTTCATGGGTACACCGTTGGTAGTTACATTGATACGGGTACCATCGTAACCACGCATCCTAATATCGGTATAACCAACACCCCCACCGGCATCAGAAGTGGCCACCATAGAGGGGGTTTGCTGTAGTAAATACGGCACATCTTGTCCGTAATTATTCTCTTCAATTTCTTTGCCCGATACATCGGTAAATGCAACGGGAGTTTCTACATTCACGCGTGTAGCGCTCACACTAATTTCTTCTAGATCGTACTGTCGTAGTGAATCAACATTTGTTGCCCAACCCACCAAACAGAAACCACAAGAAGCAGCAAAGCAATAAATCTTTTTCATGCTAAACATCTCCTTTTTCTTTTTGAAGTTAAACAATAAATGATACACAAAGGAGACACATTCTTCCCGGTCTCGGCATTACCCGTATCCGGTTCAATGGGTATAATCTCAGCCTGAAAGTAAGGCACCCCTTATGATCAAATTAGAAGCAAAAAAAATAATCGAAAGGCCTTTTTCTTCTTTTTTGCGACGGCAAAGGTATTAAAAAAAATAAAAAAATGGCATTATTCGTCAGAAAATTCTACCAAAACGCTACGATAGGCACTAAATATCTTCGATTTTGAAACATATCCTACATATTTTGTTCCATCTAGCACGGGTAGATTCCACGCATTGCTACGCTCAAATTTTTTCATTACCAATTCCATTGAATCGTTTACATCCACTCGCTCGCGTGGTGCTACCATTAACTTTTGCATATTAAATCGTTGGTACAGTTCGGGACGGAACATGATGTTTCTGACTTCCTCTACACGTATCTCACCAACGTAATTATTATCTTTATCGATTACGGGGAATACGTTTCTGTTGCAAGTAGACATCATTTTTACCAAGTCACCTAACATAGCCTCGGGTGCAATGGGCAACATATCGGTTTCAATTACATTTTCTGTTTTTAGCAAACTCAACACCGCTTTGTCCTTGTGATGGGTTACCAACTCACCTTTTTGCGCCAAACGCATGGCATACAAGCTATGTGGTTCAAATACATAAATGGTAATGAACGAAAGAACAGACACAATCATAAGTGGCATAAACAAATCATAACCACCCGATAATTCGGCCGTTAAAAAGATACCTGTCAATGGAGCGTGCATAATACCCGACATCAACCCTGCCATTCCGGCCAAAGCAAAATTTTGTGCAGGTAGTTCTACACCTGCTTGGCGCAAAGCAAGTACCATGACATATCCAGTAATACAACCTACAAACAACGATGGTGCAAATAAACCACCGGTACCTCCTGCACCATTGGTGGCTGCCGAGGCAAATATTTTTAATAAAACAATCAGCAGCAAATAACCAATTACAAAATAAGCATTTTGATGGAATGCATAAAACAAACTATTTTCCAACAGTTGCTCATGATTCAAGTTAAGTAGGTTATTGATGGAATCGTACCCTTCGCCGTACAAAGGAGGTAACAAGAAAATCAACAAACTTAAAACAATACCACCCAACAACCATTTTTTCCATGGTTTTTCTAATTTTCTAAATATGCCTTCCATCCAGTTCATTCCGCGCGTAAAGTACAACGAAACAAAACCACAAATGACACCCAGCAGTACGTAATAAGGAATGCGATCCAAAGCAAATGCTTCACTCTGTAATGGGAACATCAACTCATCGCCCATTAAAAAGTAGGATACCGCAGTAGCAGTAACCGACGAAATCAGCAAAGGCACCACCGAATAAAAAGTCATATCGAGCATCAGTACCTCTAGCGTAAAGGCAACCCCCGTAATAGGAGCTTTAAAAATACCACTAATAGCACCGGCAGCACCGCAACCCACCATTAACATTAGGGTTTTCTGGTCCATTTTAAATACCCTCGCTAAATTAGAACCGATGGCAGACCCCGTAAGTACCACAGGCGATTCTGCCCCTACCGATCCACCAAAACCAATGGTAATGGAACTGGCCACAACAGAACTCCACATATTGTGCGCCTTTATGATACTTTTTCGTTGCGAAATGGCATAAAGAATTTTGGTAACGCCATGACTTATATCGTCTTTCACAATGTATTTCACAAACAAACTGGCCAACAAGATACCTACAATAGGATACAACAAATACAACCAGTTCTCCGAATAAACGCTAAAGTTAGTGGTAAGTATGTGTTGAATGCCATGAATTCCCCATTTTAGCAAACACGCCGCCAATGCAGTAAAGAACCCTACCAACAAACTAAGTAGAATAATAAAACGCTGCGTGGGAATCTTTTTCTCGCGCCAAGATAAAATGCGGTTATATAAATTACTAGCAGACATCACACACCCCTTCCTTTAAAAATAGTCACAATAGTACCCGCTATAACTTTAAGGTCTGTCCATAACGACATTTTCTTAAAATACATCATTTCGTACTCTATACGATCTAACATCATCGTTAAATTGCTCGCATACCCGTATTTAACAACACCCATCGACGATATACCAGGCCGTACATTGCATAGCAGATACACCAAAGGTTTCTCTTGTACAATTTGACGAAAATAGAACCATCTTTCGGGTCGAGGGCCTATTAACGACATATCGCCTTTTAATACATTGTAAAATTGCGTCACCTCGTCCAATCGATAACAACGCAAAAATCGTCCTATTCGAGTAATGCGTGGATCGTCCTCCGAGGATAACTGAGGACCTTTCTTTTCGGCATCCAAACACATAGTACGAAGTTTATATATAAGAAAAACCTTACCTCTCTGGCCTATGCGTTCTTGTTTATAGATGGGGCGTTTGCCTATCAACAAACAACAAACAGCCACAAAGGGACATACAAAAAGTAAGGCTAATAAAGAAAAGACGAGATCAAAGAAACGTTTTATAAACCGTTGATAGATAGGCATATAAGAACCTGATAGCAGCATAAATTTTATATCTTCAACCTCAACCGTTTTTACCCCTTGGTAGGTTGTTTCGGGAATAGATGTCGCAACTACAATGGACAACTTTCGATATTCAGGCATGGATAGCAACGAATACAATTGCTCAAAAGGAAGCGTTTGATCGGCAAAAAGAAGGGTGGTAGCCGAATGGCAATCCACCATTTGTTGCAAGTCGTCGTACATTCCCACACACAACGATTCATCTACCAGAACATCGTGCGATGCAGATACACGCAAACACCCCACAATCTCGTTATTGGGAAATAACCGATTGATGGTTGACAAAAGGTGTTGCGCCCATGCACCCGTTCCTATAATGAGCGTACGTCGCTTAAAGATTTTCATGAATCAAGGTCTAATGAGTACAAATGTACCATTTTTTTCAAATTTGATAATGGAAGAAGGCGATTTTTTTTCCATATCATCTTGTTTTGCTTGCACTATGTAATCAACTCCTTGCTTAATTTCATCGGATATTTCTGCATAAAAGGCAGGAGTTGGCTCGCCACTAATATTGGCAGAGGTCGATACGATGGGTTTTTTAAATCGAGCGCACAATTGTTTGGAAAAAGACTCATTGGTAATGCGAATGCCGATGCTTCCATCGTCTGCCAACAAGTTCGTAGCAACATTTCTACCTTCGGGATAAATGATGGTAAGGGGTTTATCGGCGCATTCTACCAAATCCCAAACCACATCGGGAATTTCGGTAACGTAGGCCTGTACTTTTGCCATACTATCCGTAAGCAGCAACATCGATTTACTATCCGAACGTTGCTTTAACTGATATATCTTTTGTACGGCTTCTGCATTGGTTGCATCGCACCCTATCCCCCACACCGTATCGGTAGGATATAGAATAATACCACCCGCCTGCAAAACTTCTACTATTTTTTTTATTTCTTCCATGATTCTCAAAAAAAATTGCTAACTTTACCGAATGTATTTTTGCAGTGGCAAATTTACACATTCTCTCGCTATAAACAAATAAATATAATATGCTTCGAAATTGGATTATTAACGAATTAACCAACCAAGAAGAATCATGTAGAAAAACACTTGCACAACAACTCAGAATTTCAGGCACCTTGGCCAAATTACTTGTTCAAAGAGGGATTAATACCCTAGAAGAGGCCAATGCATTTTTTCATCCAGAGATAGGTTTGCTACACGATCCTTTCTTGCTCAACGACATGGATAAGGCCGTAGATCGGCTCTATGAAGCGTTACACCTAAACCAAAAAATTTTGGTCTATGGCGACTACGACGTAGATGGCACCACTGCTGTTGCGTTGGTGTACAAATTTTTACAAAACTTTACATCGAACCTCGATTTTTATATCCCCGACAGAAATGACGAAGGATATGGCGTATCGTATAAAGGCATTGATTTTGCTGCCGAGAATGACATCAAACTCATCATTGTACTGGACTGTGGCATCAAAGCCATTGAAAAAGTAGCTTACGCCAAAGAAAAAGGCATCGATATCATTATTTGCGACCACCATACACCGGACAAAACCTTGCCCGAGGCGGTAGCGGTATTGGACCCCAAACGCGAAGATTCCACCTACCCTTACGGACACCTTTCGGGTTGTGGCGTTGGTTTCAAACTCATGCAAGCCTTTGCCATCAAAAACAACATTGAATGGACAAAGCTAACCCCATTATTGGATTTGCTTGCTGTCAGCATTGCATCGGACATCGTTCCTATTACCGGCGAAAACCGTGCACTTATGCACTTGGGACTAAAACAACTCAACGCCTCTCCATGCGTAGGCCTAAAAGCCATCATGGAGTTATGCGATTTAATCAATACGCCTGTTACAACCAGCGATATTGTCTTTAAAATTGGACCTCGCATCAATGCATCGGGTCGCATGAGCTCGGGTCGCGAAGCCGTTGAGTTACTCATTGCCAAAAACGAAGAAACCGCTCGCCAAAAAAGCGAAAACATCGATGCTTACAATCAACTGCGCAAAGACCTTGACAAACAAGCAACCGAAGATGCCCACAAATACATCAACGCTACACCAGTGGACGAGCAAACCTCTTCTATTGTTGTATACAACCAAGAATGGAACAAGGGGGTTATCGGAATTGTCGCTTCCAGATTAAGCGAGCATTACTACAAACCCGCCGTAGTGCTTACACTATCGAACGGTTTTGCTACCGGTTCGGCACGTTCCATTTTGGGATTTGACCTTTACAAGGCCATCGATTCGTGTCGCGACTTGTTGGAAAACTTTGGCGGACATACCTACGCAGCAGGGCTTACCTTGCGCCTTGAAAACATTGCCGAATTCAAAGAACGTTTTCAAAAGTACGTAGAAGAGAACCTCAACGCAGAGCAACAAGTACCACAAATTGACATCGATGCCGAATTGCATTTTGCCGAAATCAACCATTCTTTCTTTAATACCTTACAAAAATTTGCACCTTTCGGACCCGATAACAACAAACCTGTTTTTGTAACGTACAATGTTGTTGATTACCAAAACCGTTGTCGTTTGGTAGGACAAGGCAAAAAACACATCAAACTCGATGTACGCGATTTGACCGGAGGTCCCACCATGAGTGGCATCGCCTTTAACGCACACGACCCTGAAAATACCATCAAATACATCAATAGCGGAATGCCCTTCCACATTTGCTACACGTTAGAAGAAAACAATTTCAACGGCAAAAAGAGCATTCAACTGATGATTAAGGATATCAAAATTCCTTACTAATTCATGTCTCAGTACAGAACCATATTGCAACAATATTGGGGTTATGCTGATTTCAGACCATTACAACACGACATCATATCCTCTATTGGCAGCGGCAAGGACACGTTAGGACTTATGCCCACAGGCGGCGGAAAATCCATCACCTTTCAAGTGCCCGCCTTGGCCAAAGAGGGGTTGTGCTTGGTTATCACACCGCTTATTGCACTGATGAAAGACCAAGTTGCCAACCTGAAAAAAAAGAACATCAAAGCGGCAGCCATCTATGCTGGTATGGAAACTGCCGACATCCAGAAAACCTTCGATAATTGCATCTATGGGCATTACAAATTCCTGTACATATCGCCCGAGCGATTGGGCACCCGCATGTTCTTGGAACGCCTTCCGCTACTGGACGTCAGCCTTATTGCCGTAGACGAAGCACACTGTATTTCGCAGTGGGGGTATGATTTCCGTCCTGCATACCGAGAAATTGCCAACTTACGCAAACTACTACCTGGTGTTCCTGTACTCGCTGTAACCGCTACCGCCACACCCAAAGTAGCCGCCGATATTCAATTGCAGCTGCAATTTGAACATCCCAATGTTTTGCGCAAAAGTTTTTATCGTCCTAATTTGAGTTACAGCGTACGCGAAACCGAAGACAAACTGCAACAACTTTTACGCATCCTCAACAACGTACTAGGCAGTTCGGTAGTATACGTGCGCAACCGAAAGAAAACCAAAGAAATAGCCGAATTCTTACAGGCTAACAACATTCAAGCACATTACTTTCACGCAGGGCTTCCACTTACCGAAAAAGACAACAAGCAAAACCAATGGAAAGAAGGTACCTGCCGCGTCATGGTAGCCACCAACGCCTTTGGTATGGGTATTGACAAGGCCGATGTACGAACTGTTGTACACATGGACATGCCCGACAGCATCGAAGCGTATTTTCAGGAAGCAGGACGCGCAGGGCGTGACGAAAAGAAGGCCTACTGCGTTTTAATTTACAATAACAGCGACATTACGCAAGCCAAAAAACGCATCAAAGAAAGTTTTCCCGAAAAAGATTTTATTGCCGATGTTTACGAAAAACTGGCCTACTTTTTACAAGTTGGCATAGGTAGTTGCATGGGCAGTATTTTTAATTTCAACTTGGGCATTTTTTGCAAAAACTTTAAGCTACCCCTACAACAAACACACAACGCACTAAAAATACTGGAGTTAGCAGGATACATTGAGTACCACGACGAGTTGGAATTCAAAACACGTGTTCAGTTTACCTGCCCACGTCATCAGCTGTACGATTTGCGTTTGCACCCACTGGCCGAAAAGGTAATGAATGCTATCCTACGATCGTACACAGGTGTTTTTGCCGAATTGGTACCCATCGACGAAGACACCCTTGCTAACCATGCAGACATTACACATCAAGAAGTGCTGCAAGGACTCATCGAACTAAGCCACGAACACATCATTAAGTACGTTCCGCATCAAAAAACACCTTGCATCATCTATACCCGACAACGCGTCGAAACCAAACAACTTTACATCACTGCCGAGGTATACGACAACCGCAAACGTCGATTCGAAGAACGCATATCGTCCATGATTGGATACGCTACCGATACAGACCATTGCAGAAGCCAATACTTGCTATCTTATTTTGGCGAAGACCAGTCACAACCATGCTGCCAGTGCGACCATTGCCTAAAAAACAAAAACAAACCAGCCAATCTTGCAGCCGAAATAAAGGCCATCCTTGCACAACAGCCATGCAGCATCAACGAACTCATAGAACAAATGAGCTCCAAGCAAGCAGAAATTATAGAAACTATTCGATTACTGCTTGACAAACAAGAAATTACATACAAAGACCAATGCTTATTCTTGTCCAAACATGAACTTTAATTTAACCATATTAGGAACCGGTTCGGCCATCCCTTCGTTTGGTCGATTCTCTAGCGCACAGGTATTGCACACCCACGAAAAAAGTTTTTTAATCGATTGTGCAGACGGAACCCAATTTCAGCTTCGCAAATACAACGTAAAAACCAATCGTATGAACCATTGGTTTATATCGCATTTGCACGGCGATCATTGCTTTGGACTCATTTCTGTCATTTCTACCTTGGGTATGTTGCACCATACTGGCGACATTTTCGTACACGCCCATCCCGACTTACACCCTGTTTTGCAGGCCCAACTGAACTATTTCTGCAAAGACCTGCCCTTTCAAGTTCACTTTGAGGGTTTCAACCCACTTAAAAATACCGTTATTTACGAAGATCGCAGCCTTAGCGTGAGCACCATCCCTTTGGTACACAGCATGCCTACATGCGGGTTCTTGTTCAAAGAAAAAGAAGGTCAACCACACCTTAATCGTGAGTTGCTAGACTTTTACAAAGTAGGCATCGAAGACATCAAACACCTAAAAGAAGGAGCCGATTTTACTACCGAAGACGGAATAGTGGTTCCTAACAGCCGATTTGTTACTCCACCTACCCCTCCCAAAAGTTACGCTTACTGCTCTGATACCGCCTATACAGAGCGTATCGTACCCATCATCGAAGGTGTTGACGTACTATTCCACGAATCTACCTTTGGCGAATCGGAAGCTTTTCGCACCAAAGAAACCCTTCACTCTACCGCCAAACAAGCAGCCACCATTGCTCAACTGGCCCAAGTAAAGCAACTCATTATTGGACATTATTCGGCACGATACGCCACACTCGACCATTTATTACAAGAGGCTCAAAGTGTATTTCCAAACACACTTTTGTCATACGATGGCATGAAACACGAATGGTAAGCACCATTTTTTACAGAAAATAGGCATTACCTTACAAAATTTAACGCAAAACTATAGGAAAATACCGCGTTTTTCTGTAATTTTGCATGCAATAAATTTTCTATAAAAGTCTACCACTATGTCATTTATTGCAGACAAAATTGTAATGGACGGTCTTACTTTCGACGATGTCCTACTAATTCCAGCTTATTCAGAAGTTATTCCGCGTGACGTTGTGCTTACCACTCGTTTTTCGCGCAATATCGAGTTAAAAACACCCATTGTTTCGGCAGCTATGGATACGGTTACCGAGGCTAAATTGGCGATTGCCATTGCTCGTGAGGGAGGTATAGGTGTTATCCACAAAAACATGAGCATCGAAGAACAAGCTCGTCAAGTATATGCCGTAAAACGTGCCGAAAACGGTATGATTTACGATCCTGTGACCATTCGTCAAGGCAAAACCGTAGCCGACGCATTGGCGTTGATGAAAGAATACCACATTGGTGGCATTCCTGTTGTAGACGAAAACAACTACTTGGTAGGTATTGTTACCAACCGCGACTTACGCTTTGAACGCAACACCAAAAAATTAATTGACGAAGTAATGACCAAAGAAAACTTGGTTACTACCAATCAATCGACCGACTTGGAAGCAGCTGCTCAAATTCTACAAGAAAACAAAATCGAAAAACTTCCTGTAGTAGACAAAGAAGGCAAACTAATTGGTTTGGTTACCTACAAAGACATTACCAAAGCCAAAGACAAACCCATGGCATGCAAAGATGCTAAAGGTCGCTTGCGCGTAGCTGCAGGTGTTGGTGTTACAGGTGACACCGTACAACGCATTACTGCATTGGTAGACGCAGGTGTTGACGCCATCATTATTGATACCGCACACGGTCACTCTAAAGGCGTTATCGACACCCTAAAAATGGCCAAAGAAAAATTCCCACAAATTGACATCGTAGTAGGTAACATTGCTACTGGTGCTGCTGCAAAAGCCTTGGTAGAAGCTGGTGCAGACGCCGTTAAAGTAGGTATTGGACCTGGTTCTATTTGTACCACTCGCGTCATTGCGGGTGTAGGTGTACCTCAACTTTCTGCTATTTATGATGTAGCAAAAGCCCTAGAAGGAACAGGTGTGCCCATCATTGCTGACGGTGGTATTCGCTATTCTGGCGACATCGTAAAAGCATTGGCAGCCGGTGCTAGCTGTATCATGGCTGGTTCGCTTTTAGCAGGTGTAGAAGAATCTCCTGGTGCTACCATCATCTACAACGGACGTAAATTCAAAGCATACCGTGGCATGGGTTCGCTAGAAGCGATGCAAAAAGGTTCAAAAGACCGCTACTTCCAAGATGCCGAAGATGACGTTAAAAAATTGGTTCCAGAAGGTATTGCAGCTCGCGTACCTTACAAAGGCACCTTATACGAAGTAATTTACCAACTTTTAGGCGGTTTGCGTTCGGGTATGGGATACTGCGGTGCTCGCACCATCCAAGAATTGCACAATGCTAAATTTACCCGTATTACAGCGGCTGGTGTAAAAGAAAATCACCCACACGACGTAACCATTACGCAAGAAGCCCCCAACTATTCAAGAGGAGAATAATGAAAAGAATATTCCTGATACTTTGCATGGGTTTGACTACAGCATGGGCTGTAGCTCAAACCCTTGTTACCATAAATAACAAAGCAATTTCGGTAGACGAGTTTGAGTATTACTACCAAAAAAACAACCAAAATCAAGCTCAGCAGTTATCGCGCGCCGATTACATCAATATGTTTGTCAACTTTAAATTAAAAGTTGAAGAAGCATATACCCAACAGTACGACACCGTATCTGCCTTCCAAAACGAACTACAAGGTTATCGTCAACAACTAATAGGTCCCTATCTAACCGATAGTGTAAAACGTAACGAACTAGTACAGGAAGCATACAAGCATCTTTTGGAAGATATCGAGGTGAGTCATATCTTATTCCGCATTGACTTCCCCAACGAAGCTCCTCTTGCCCTAGAGAAAGCACAAAAGGCACGCAAACGCCTAAAAAAAGAAGATTTTGCTAAAGTTGCTGTCGAAGTTTCAGAAGACCCATCGGTAGTAGAAAACAAAGGTTACTTAGGATATACAACAGGCGGACAATTTGTTTATCCTTTTGAAAGAGCTGCCTACAATTTAAAAGTAGGCGAAATTAGCCAACCCATTCGCACCTCATTTGGCTATCATATCATCAAATTACACAATCGTCGTCCTTCCAAAGGCGAAGTACAATTGGCTCACATTTTTAAAGCCATCCCCGAATATGCCGATTCTACGCAGCTGATTGCCATCGAAGCGGTCGTTATGAAATTGTACCAAACACTGCTAGAAGGTGGTGACTTTGCTGCTTTAGCACGCAACAACTCAGAAGATGACACCGCAGCCAAAGGCGGAAAACTTCCTTGGTTAGGCATTGGCATGAGTAATCCATGGATTGAAAACGCAGCATTTGCCCTTACCGAAATTGGAGAAATTAGCGAACCTGTACATGCTCCATACGGTTGGCACATCTTCCAATTGCTTGACAAACGCCCTGTTCGTTCCTTATACGAATACCGCCCCATGATTAATACCCAAATTAACATGGACGAACGTCGTGCAGAAATTCACCAAAGTTTTATCGACAAACTTAAAAAAGAGTACAAATTCAAAAAGAGCAAAAAAGCGGGCATAATTGCAACTTTTGCCGATCAAGTACTTACTCAAGAAGATTTGGACAAGTTCTGCCAAGAAAGGCCTCACGGAAACGATTCTATAAACGATTTTATCAATTATAGCATCTATCAATACGAGAACAAGCACCTAGAAAGCAAGTATCCCGAATTTGGCATGTTGATGAACGAATACAAAGAAGGCATCCTTCTTTTCAATATTTGCAACGACCTAATTTGGAGCAAAGCCTCTAAAGACAAAGAAGGTTTGAAACAATTCTTTGAAAACAACAAAGAAAATTATCCCACAGACTACACTTACAACAAAGGCCCCGTAGTGAACGATTATCAAACCTACCTAGAAGAACAATGGCTAGCTAGTCTGCATCAGAAATACGAGGTAAACATCAATTACGACGTACTAAACAAGATTAAATGAAACGACAACACTGCATTGCCCTTGTCCTCGGCGTCGTTGTAGCGTTAACATCATGCCAAGAAACCTGGCGCGATTTAACCCGAGAAGCTGTATTGGAAGTAGAAGGTGAAATTTTGTACTTGGACGAGATACAAGATTTTATCCCAGACGGCGTAAGTCCCAAAGACAGTGCTTACCTTGCAGAGAGTTACAAAAAACAATGGATTACCCGTACACTGATGTATAAAAACGCCTACAACAATGTAGGAAACAACGAGGATATACAAAAACTCACCGAAGCATATCGCAAAGAACTTATCATCAATCAGTACCAGCAACAACTTATTGCCGAAAAATTAAAGGAAATTCCTGAAGCGACCATTACACAATATTACGAGACCAGCAAAGACAAATTCTTATTGGACGAATGCATTATTAAAGGGATCTTTATTAAAATACCATCCTCGGAAACCAATAAAGCAGAATTGCTAGAATTGCTATCGAATACTACCGATGAGCACCTAGAAAATACCATGCGATTCTGCACACAACATGCAGTCATGTACGAATTCTTTAATGAATCTTGGACATCTTACAGCAAGATTGGTTCCTTAATGCCAGAAACCATTGATCAAAACGACCCTGCACTAACACGCGGAACCATTGTGCAAGAAAAAGAGGGTTATTCCTACTTTTTACGCGTTACGGGAAAATGCGATGCGGGCAAACCAAAACCATACGAAATGATTAAAAACGAACTGCGCAACATCCTACTCAACCAAGAGAAGATAAAATTCATCAACCAGTTCCAACAATCATTATACAACGACGCTGTAGAAAATGGCGAAATTAAATACTTTGAAAACGAATAATTCTATGCAAAGAATCTGCTATACCTTCTTTTTCTGCATCAGTTTTCTTCTGTGCTGGGGCAACAATCAGATCATCGACCAAGTACTATGGGTAGTTGGCGATGAACCTATTTTGCGCTCCGACATCGAAACAGAAATTGCTCGACGCAAGTATGAGAAAGAAACCATAGAAGGCGACCCCTACTGTGTGATACCCGAAAACATAGCGTTGCAGAAATTATTCATTGCTCAGGCCAAATTAGACAGTATTAGTGTTCCAGAGGCATCGGTCAACCAACAAGTAGACGCACGCATCCGTTACTTTATTAGCCAAATTGGTTCGAAAGAGAAAGTAGAAGAATACTTTAAGAAACCCATGGCAGAGATTCGTTCTACTATGACTGCTGCCATACACGACCAATTGTTAGCGCAAGAGATGCAACGAACCATCTTCAACGATGTACGCATTACTCCTGCCGATATCAAGCGTTTTTACAATACTTTCCCAAAAGATAGTATTCCCATGATCCCTGAACAGGTAGAAGTGCAAATTATCAGCATCTCTCCCCGTGTTACCCTAGCAGAACAAGAACGTATTAAAAGTCAACTACGCGACTTTCGCGAAAAAATTGAATCGGGCGAATACGAATTCTCAACACTGGCCATTTTGTACTCTGAAGACCGTGGAAGCGCACTACAAGGAGGCGAACTAGGATTCATGACACGTGGAAAACTGGTGCCTGAATTTGCGAATACTGCCTTTGCTTTGTACGATCCTAAAAAGGTATCACGCATTGTTGAATCTGAATTTGGTTACCATATTATTCAGCTTATTGAACGCAAGAACGACCAAGTAAATTGCCGTCATATCCTATTGACTCCAAAAATTGGTTACAAGGAACGAGCAGAGGCGACACAACGCCTAGATAGTCTTGCAAAAGAAATTAGATTGGGCAATAGCAATTTTACCGATTGCGCCTTACAATATTCAGAGGACGAGATGTCGCAACAAAACGAAGGTACCATGATCAACATGAAAAATGGTACTACCAAATTCGAATTACAAGAATTACCTGCCGAAATTGCCAAAGCCATTTACAGCATGGAGGTTGGCGAAATTTCACAACCCTTTTCATACACAGACGAGAAGAATAAAGAACGCGTAGCTATCGTTCGCCTTAAATCGCGTATCAAAGCACACCGTGCACATCCCGACACCGATTACCAACTTTTAAAAGACATGGTTACAGGTAAGCGCAACCAAGAAGAGTTAGAGAAATGGATTCTTGAGAAACAAAAAGAAACCTACATCTACATTACTCCAGAATACCGCGATTGTAACTTCCAATTTCCTCACTGGATCAAATAACAAACCATGAAAAGGCAACACGTCATCCTTCTCATGTTTTGTTTATTGGCTGCATTTGCATGGAGTCAAAAGACCCTCATATACCTAGACCGTTCAGACAAACTCGAATTCGACAACGAGCGCTGGCCAGATTGTCAGATTTTAAGTGGACAAGTGCAATTTAGGCACGACGATATGATTATGTTCTGCGACAGCGCCTACTTCTACGACAAGAAGAATTACATCATTGCCACGGGTAACATCAAAATGATTCAGGCAGACACCTTGTTCATATACGGCGACATCCTTTACTATGATGGGAATACAAAATTAGCCAAGTTACGACACAATGTGCGCATGGAAAACAAAAGTGCAACACTTTATACCGACTCACTCAACTACAACCGTAAAAAAGAAATTGGCTATTATTTTAATGGAGGGCGCATCGTTGACAAAGAAAATGTACTTACCTCTATTAACGGAAACTACTACCCAAAAAGCGAACTTGCCGTATTCCAATACGACGTAGTATTAACTAACCCCGATTTTGTATTAACATCCGACACACTTCACTACGAGAGTATAACCAAGATAGCAACTATCTTAGGACCTTCTGATATTGTATACGAAGATAGCACCCATATCTATTCCGAATTGGGTTGGTACGATACAGAAAAAGACCAAGGTAAATTAATCCTTAACTCGTACGTCAATGATTTAGAAGGTCATCGCATTACAGCAGACACTCTTTTTCACGACCATAACATCCATCTTTCGGAAGGTTTCACCAACGTTCAATTAAACGATACTGCACAGCAAATTATCATTACTGGCAATTACGGATGGTACAATGACAGCCTTAAATCGGCACTTGTTACAAAAATCCCAACCCTTATACACTACGATTCTCAAAGTACAGATACACTTTTTGTTGCGGCAGATTCCATGTATTATTACGACAATGATTCCATACAACACATAAAAGCCTACTACAACGTACAAGCATGGGATGTTGATTTCCAAGGTATATGCGATTCTGCCTATTACAGTAGCCAAGATTCTACCCTACGCATGTACGGGGAACCTATTTTATGGAACGATAGCAATCAATTTACTGGGAACGAAATCATGGTCTATTTAGCAAATCAAGAAGTTGAATACATTGAGTTAGACCAAGATGCATTTATCTTTCAACGAGTAGACAGCAATGCCATCAACCAGGTATCAGGAAAGAATATACTAGGTTATATCAAAGACAGCAAACTGTACAAAGCCGATGTAAGTGGCAATGCCCTTTCTGTCTATTTTATCGAAGAAGAACAAGACAGCACCCAGGTGGATGCCAATGCAGAACGATCGTATGTAGGCATTAACAAAGCCGAGAGCAGTGAGTTGTTCATGTACTTTACAGAAGACAACAAAATCAAACGTTTGGTTATGACACCGAACTCAAACGGAACGCTTCACACACCCAAAAAAATAAACGACACCAATGTAACACGTTTGGGTGGATTCAAAGACTATCACTATTTACGTCCTACCAGCAAAACAGACATCTACACCCCTAAAAAGAAAGAAACCTTGAAAGCAGACGAAGCTGCTGTCAAGGTTCGTAAGAAACGTCAGCGCACCGATTAAGGTTGCAACGATTGTATTTTAGCAATGCTGTCGTCTATTAAATCTTGAGGTACCTCATAATTTGTTAGACCGCCGTGCAAGTATTTCTCGTAAGACATCATATCAATTAAACCGTGTCCAGAAAGCTGGAATAAGATCACTTTTTCTTTACCTTCTTCTTTAGCCTTCAACGCTTCACGAATAGCCACTGCAATAGCATGTGTCGATTCAGGAGCAGGAATAATACCTTCTGCTTGCGAGAACAAGATACCAGCCTTAAAGGTTTCATCTTGATGTACATCTTGTGCCTCAATGTAGCCATCTTTTCTTAATTGGCTTACCACATTGCCCGCACCGTGGTATCTTAAACCACCTGCGTGAATACTAGCAGGTTGGAATTCATGACCCAGCGTATACATAGGGATAAGCGGAGTATAACCTTCTGTATCACCAAAGTCGTAGCTAAATTTACCACGTGTAAGTTTAGGACAAGATGCAGGTTCTGCTGCAATCAGTCTTACGTCTTTGCCTTCTGTTAATTTATGACGAAGGAATGGGAAAGTAATACCACAGAAGTTAGATCCACCACCAAAGCACGCAATTACCATATCAGGATAATCGCCCGCAATTTCCATTTGTTTTTCGGTTTCAAGACCCGAAATGGATTGGTGAATAGCCACATGGTGTAGCACACTTCCTAAGCTATAGTGAGTATATTCGTCTTTCAAAGCCTCTTCGACCGCTTCAGAAATAGCCATACCCAAACTACCCGATGTACCAGGGAATTGCTCACGCATTTTTCTACCAATTGCAGTAACATCACTTGGAGAAGCATAAACCTTGGCTCCGTAGGTATTCATCACCGCTTTACGATAAGGTTTTTGTTCGTAGCTACATTTCACCATAAAAACGCGCAAATCCAAGCCAAAGTGCTTACAAGCAATACTTAACGAACTACCCCATTGTCCGGCACCCGTCTCGGTTGTTAAGTGTTTAATACCTTCAATCTTATTAAAATAAGCTTGTGGAATAGCCGAGTTCAACTTATGCGAACCTACAGGCGATACACTCTCGTTTTTAAAATAAATCTTAGCGGGCGTATCCAATGCTTTCTCTAAACCAGAGGCTCTTACCAATGGTGTAGGACGGTAAATGCGATACAAATCACGCACTTCATCAGGAATTTCAATCCAGCGTTCTGTAGAGAATTCTTGTTTTATCAACTCTTTGGCAAAGATAGGCTCCAAGTCTGCCTCTGTAAGAATCTCCTTTGTTCTAGGATTCAAATAAGGCATTGGTTTGGTTTTCATATCTGCCACAATGTTATACCAAGATGTTGGCATCTCATTTTCTGGCAATACGATTTTTTTGGTTGTTTTCATATTGTATTTGTTTTTGTTCAATTACTACCTTATTACTAAAAAAGAAAACCGCAGGTGGACTACCTACGGTTCTATATTTAATTATATATAACATCATCCACCTTTACTGCTTAAAGGCGGCGCCACCAAAATTTATTTGTCATATATAGTTTCATTTCTCTTGAATAGAACAGCACAAAGGTAGCATTATTTTTCATAATTGCATAAAAATGCGCTATTTTTTTTAGGTATATCCATGCAACACAAAAAGTTCGAATCGTTTATACAACAATCCGAACTTTATTTTGTATTACAGCATAAATTAAGCTTGAGCAGTTTGTTCTGCTGCCAATTTACCTCTGTAGAAACCACATTGGCTGCATACAGTGTGTGCAATGTTCAATGCACCACAGTTAGAGCAAGCTACCAAAGTAGGAGCCACTGCTACGTCGTGAGTTCTACGTTTTGCTGTTCTGGTTTTCGATTGTCTTCTTTTGGGATGTGCCATAGCTTTCTATATTTAATTGTTTATCAACGATTTTAATTGTTCCCAACGGGGATCAATGCTTTCAGTTTTTTCTCCAGGTGCGTATTGCTTCAATTGTTCTTCCATCTCTGGGTCGCAGTCACCTTCTTCGTGTACTGGACAAATAGGAATGGTCAACGCTGCAAATTCAAACAAGTACCAACCCAAATCAAACAAATCTTGCTCACCTATAACAACCAATTCATCGGTTTCTTCGGTAGGGTCGGTTCCATATTTTACCACCAAATGATCAACGCAATCAACAGGCCAAACCATGTTTTCCAAACAACGTTGACATTCAATCAAGATTTCTCCTTGCTGTTCTAACGTTATATCGAATGCGTCTACCACTTTCTTAATGGTTACCGAAGCTTGCACAGAACCACCTTTAATATCGTTCTGTTCCAAACTTTGATAAAAAGCATCATCTAGTTGAAAAGAAAACACACTTATGTTGTCTTCTAACTGTTTTAGAGATAGTTTAAACTGATCTAAACAAGCCTTCATAATGACACTTTTTCTGAAAGTGGATGCAAAGATAGTGATTTTTAATTGAATAGAAAGTTTTTTCGCAATATTTTTTATGCTTTTTGCAATTCTATCCGAAAAGTAGTACCCACATTTACCTCCGAACTACGTACATAAATTCTTCCTTTGTGGTATTCATGGATAATTCGATGCACCAACGACAAACCCAAACCCCAACCACGCTTCTTGGTGGTAAAACCGGGACGGAACACCTTAGAAATATTCTGTTTCGAGATTCCTTTGCCGTTATCTGTAATATCGATATAAATCCAAGCATCTTTAGCTGTCAAGAAAAGACGAATCTCACCTTTCTCATCAATCGCATCCGTCGCATTCTTGCATAAATTTTCAATTACCCACTCAAACAACGGTACATTCATCATCGCATAATACGTACCTGTAGCATCAAACGACAATTCTATTTGACGCGAGATACGTTTACGCATATAAGCCGTTGTTCTTGCAATTACCTCGTTTACCTCCGTCAACTCCAACTCTGCTTTCGACCCAATTTGCGAGAATCTATCGGCTATGGTACGCAACCGATTCACGTCCTTCGACATCTCTGGAATCATCTTATCGTTTGGATAGTTTTGCTTTAAGATCTCCGTCCAAGCTAACAAAGACGATATGGGTGTACCTAATTGATGCGCAGTCTCTTTTGTCAACCCTACCCACACCTTATTCTGTTCAGATCGCTTTGTTATATACAATATAACCAAAATGAGCACAAAGAATACGATTAACACCATCGACAGCACCATGGGATAATACGTAAGCGCTTTGAGCAGCACTGAATCATCGTAGTAAATATACTGATGCACCCCGTAGCCAATATCAATTACAATGGGTTCATTGATAGACGAGAAATCTTTTGCAATTTGCGTCAATTCCTCGGGCGTATATTCTTCTTTAGGCAGATTTCGATAGGCTATAACTTGATAATTCTCATCGGCTAGCACAACAGGAATAGTTGTATTGGCAGCAACTACCTCGTTGGCCATGGTAAAATCACCCTCTGCCGAAAAACTTGCCAACTGTTTGGTCGCTGTTGCCCACAGTTCCATCTTCGCATCCTCTTCGTTCGATAATTCATCGATGAGTTTGTGCGATACCACCAGTGATGCTAATACAATCAGCACCGCCACCACAATAAATGCGTACTTAAATGAATTTTGCGATTCGTAGATACTTGCCATCACTACAATAACGTTAATTTCTTGATTTTGTTGCGCACAGCAACAACTATTTAGCGATATTTACCAGCCGATATATCTTCTAAAATACTCAGATAGCTTTGGTAACGCGATTCACTAATCAAATGCTCTTCCACCGCTCTGCGTACCGCACAATCAGGTTCATTTCGATGCAAACAATCGGCAAACTTACACGATTTTGCCTGCTGAAAAATTTCGGGAAAATAATGACCAATTTCGGCAGGTTCCATATCAATCAACCCAAAGCCCTTGATACCTGGGATATCAATCAATTTTCCGCCTGCTACGGCAAACATTTCGGCATAAGTAGTGGTATGCATACCCGTTTGGTGCACTTTCGATATCGAACCCGTTTTAACACCCAACGAAGCGTCTACTGCATTCAAAAAAGACGATTTCCCAACTCCCGAATTACCCGCCAACAAACTCACCTTGCCATCAATTCGTGTTTTGAGTGCTTCTATCCCCTCGCCCGTCTCAACAGAACAAGTTATCACTTCATAACCTAGCGAGCGATATAAATAGCAATATCCTTTCAAATATTCATCGTCCTCGGGCAATAAATCCACCTTATTTACCACTAATACCACGGGCACATCGTACGCCTTAGCCGTTACCAAAAATCGGTCTACAAACTCATTGGGCGTTTCGGGTTGTGCCAACGTAACAAACAAGAACACTTGGTCTAGATTGGCAGCCAAAATATGCGATTCTTTCGACAAATTAGAAGCCTTACGGATAATGTAATTGCGTCTTTCTTCAATCGATGTAATTTGCTCACCCTCTACCTCTACCCAATCACCTACCGCAATAGGATTGGTTGTACGAATTCCTTGCAAGCGAAAACGTCCTTTCATACGTGCTTCTACTACGTTGCCATCCATCAGTTCTACGCAATAGCGACTACCTGTACTTTTAATCACCAAACCTTTCATATTAGAATGCTTCTGTTGCTGTAATGTAAAATTTAACCTCGCCATCGTTGTTACCTGCCACATCCAATCGCAAATGCACACGTGCATCGTTTAATCGGAAACGCAAGCCTGCTCCATACCCTACCTTTAGTTTATGAATGGCAGGGTTGTACACATCAAACACATCGCCCACCGAGCAAAAAACAGCCGCCTTCAACCGGGCATAAATAGGGATACGATACTCTGCTTGCACCATAAACATGGTATTATCGGTATATTTCCGTTCTCTAAAACCTCTAATCTGATCGCTACCGCCAATGGTAGGCAACATCTGAAAAGGGACTTCCTTGCCCAAACGCATATCGTAATATACCTGCCATGCAAATACTTGTCCTAACCAAGTGGGTATATACTGCCTAAAATCGAGCGTCATAGAGGTAAGCGAATAGGTACTACCCAATGCTTGTTGATAGGTGATGCACGAAAATTTAAGAAAGTTAGAAAACTTCTGCGGATAGAACCCATTATCGCGCGTATCGTAAGCAAATTGCACCCCTAAGCCCAACATAAAATAAGGATCCCAACCCGCCAATCCGTAGCGTTGCTCCACATACGGACGCATACTCGCCACCGAATCCGAGAGCAACAGACGTTCACCTCTTACCCCCACATACAAACCCAGCATTACATTCGGATTGAACAAGTAAAAAGGCTGTACATTGATGGCAAAATTTTGTGCCGTGTATAGCATATCATCAACGGGAGTGGTATTTCCGATGCCATAATAATGATCGGGATAATGCCGCAAATTCGCATTGCCCGTTAGGTACATCTTGTTATTAAAGAAATAAAAACGAGGGTTAATATTAATCTTGGCCTGATTGTTTAAGGTATAAATAACACTACCCGATATGCTGCTAATCTTGCTTAAATCGTGGCTCTTAAAATAATAGCCACCCGTAGCACCAAACCCCACACTGGTTTCTTCTTGGTAAAAACCGATAGGTACAGCAAACCAGCTTCGCTTTACTGCAGGCGAAGCTATTTGTTGCAACATCTCGGTCGATTTAGCGACAGAATCCGCCTTCTCTACAGAAAGGGCGGATTCTATGATACATACGATTCCTATGAGCAATAAGAAGAATCTTCTCATGAAAGAGATTAAACCGTCATAATTTCTTTTTCCTTCTCTGCCACCATTTCGTCTATACGTTTGATAAACTTATCGTGGATTTTTTGAACGTCTGCTTCAGCATCTTTTTCAACGTCTTCTGGCATGCCGTCTTTGATGGATTTTTTCAATGCATCAATGGCATCGCGACGTGCATTACGAATGCTAATTTTAGCATCTTCGCCTTCTTGTTTCGCTTGTTTTACCAACCCTTTACGACGTTCCTCTGTCAAAGGAGGAATACACAAACGAATCAATTCGCCGTTATTCTCTGGGGTAATACCTACTTCAGAAGCCATAATTGCTTTTTCAATCTCTCTGATCAACGATTTTTCCCAAGGTTGAATAGCAATGGTACGTGCATCTGGAGTTGAAATAGAAGCCACACCCGACAACGGAGTCATCGCTCCATAATATTCAATTTTAATACCATCTAGGATACGTGTATTTGCCTTACCTGCACGAATACGTGCCAACTGTTCATCTAAAAATAGCAAAGAGCATTCCATTTTTTCGGAAGCCTCGTTCAAGTTTTCTTTTATATCTACCATATTATTTCAATTATCTAGTTACCAATGTTCCAATTTGTTCTCCACGTAGCACCTTGCCCAAGTTACCATACACATCCATGTTAAACACATAAATGGGCAGGTTATTTTCCTTGCACATGGTAGTAGCGGTCAAGTCCATTACTTTTAAATTACGGTTGTAAATCTCGTCGAAAGTAATGGTATCAAATTTTACGGCCGATGGATCTTTTTCAGGGTCGGCGGTATAAATACCATCCACACGTGTTCCTTTCAACATTACATCTGCTTTTACTTCAATGCCACGCAACGAAGAACCAGTATCGGTTGTAAAGAAAGGATTGCCCGTTCCACCCGATAAAATAACCACTTCGCCAGCTTCCAAGCATTGAATGGCTTTATCGCTGCTATAATATTCACCAATAGGTTCCATGCGAATGGCGGTCAATACGCGATTTTTAACGCCTACAGCGGTCAAAGCAGAGCTTAACGCCAAGCTATTGATAACGGTAGCCAGCATACCCATTTGATCGCCTTTTACACGATCAAAACCCTTAGAAGCGCCACTCAATCCTCTAAAGATATTTCCACCACCAATTACAATGGCCACTTGCACACCCATTTGGGCCGCCTCTTTGATTTGTTGAGCGTAATCAGACAAACGGTTGGAATCAATGCCATAACCTTGTTCGCCCATCAACGACTCACCACTCAATTTCAATAAAATTCTTTTAAATTGCATGCTTATAATTTTGGATTTACAAATATAATGTAAAGCAAGAGCTATGGCAAGAAAAAAAGGTATTTTTTAGCGCAACAAAGGTGTTTTTCAACCCTACCCTACAAAACACAAAAGACCACCCGTAGGCGGCCTTTTGAATTATCTTAAAAATGCGATTATTCTGCACTTTCAGCTGGAGCTTCAGCAACTTCTGCTGCAGGAGCTTCAACAACTGCTTCTTCTGCTTTAGCAGCTGCTTTTTTACCAGCACGACGGGTTTTGGTTTTCTTTTTACCAGCAGCTTCTTTCAACAAGTTTTCGTTGTAGTCAACTAGCTCAATGAAGCACATTTGAGCAGCGTCACCCAAACGGAAACCAGTTTTCAAGATACGGGTATAACCACCAGGACGATCGCCAACACGTTGAGCGATTTCGCCGAACAACAAAGTTACAGCTTCTTTATCGCGCAATTCAGCGAATGCCAAACGACGTGAGTGAGTTGTATCTTCTTTTGCACGGGTAATGATAGGTTCTACGTATTTACGCAATTCTTTAGCTTTAGCCAAAGTGGTGGTAATTTTTTTGTGTTTTAGAAGTGAAGTTGCCATATTAGCCAACATAGCGCTTCTATGAGCAGTCTTTCTTCCTAAGTGATTAAATTTTTTATTGTGTCTCATCGCTATTACTCTTTATCTAATTTATACTTTGTGATATCCATGCCAAACGACAAGTTTAATGTTTCTAATTTGGCATCTAACTCAACCAATGACTTTTTACCGAAGTTACGGAATTTAAGCAAATCGTTACGATTAAAGGCTACCAATTCAGCCAATGTTTCTACATCAGCAGACTTCAAGCAATTCAAAGCACGTACCGATAGGTCTAAGTCAACCAATTTGGTTTTAAGCAATTGACGCATGTGCAAAGCTTCTTCGTCAAATTCTTCTACACCTTCAGAATCGCTAAAGTCTAAGGTAATTTTTTCGTCAGAGAACAACATGAAGTGATGAATCAAAATCTTAGCTGCCTCTTTCAATGCTTCCTTAGGATGTACCGAACCGTCAGTAATAATTTCAATCAACAATTTCTCGTAGTCGGTTTTTTGTTCAATACGATAATTTTCGATCGTATATTTTACATTTACGATTGGAGTATAAATAGAGTCGATAGGAATTACACCAGTATCTTGGTTAGGCATACGGTTTTCTTCTGCTGGAATATAACCACGACCTTTATTGATGGTCAATTCCATACGGAATGAAGCCGATTCATCCAAAGTACAAATCAATAATTCGGGATTTAAAACAGCGAAACCGTTCAAAGAGATATCGCCAGCTTTAAATGAAGTAGTATTGGCTACATCAATCGTTACTTTCTCAAAATCAGCACCTTCTACCAATTGTTTGAAACGAACTTGTTTCAACGCCAAAATGATGTTAGTTACATCTTCTACAACACCAGGAATGGTGTCGAACTCATGATTAACCCCTTCTATTTTTACAGAAGTGATAGCAAAGCCTTCTAGCGACGAAAGCAAAATGCGGCGTAGTGCATTACCGATGGTAATACCAAAGCCTGGTTCCAATGGACGAAATTCAAATTTTCCATTAGAATCATTTGCTTCGAGCATAATAACTTGCTCAGGTTTTTGAAATGGTAATAAAGGCATAATTTAAGATTATTTAGAGTAAAGTTCAACGATTAATTGTTCCTTGATATTTTCAGGGATATCTGCTCTGTCTGGCATGTGCAAGAACTTACCACTTTGAGAAGCAGCGTCGAATTCAATCCAAGGATATTTGCTGTGGTTAAATCCAGACAAAGAAGCAGCAATTACTTCTAGCGATTTAGCTTTTTCGCGAACACCTACAACATCACCAGGTTTAACTTGGTAAGAAGGGATGTTTACTACAGCACCATTTACTACAATGTGTTTGTGGCTTACCAATTGACGAGCAGCAGCACGTGTAGCAGCAAAGCCCAAACGATATACTACGTTGTCCAAACGAGATTCCAACAATTGCAACAACACTTCACCGGTAATACCTTTGGTACGAGTTGCTTTAGCAAATAGGTTGCGGAATTGTCTTTCTAGCACACCGTAGGTGTATTTAGCTTTTTGTTTTTCTTTTAATTGAACACCGTATTCAGAAGTTTTTCTTTTACGAGAGTTACCGTGTTGACCGGGAGGATAGTTTCTTTTTGACAACACTTTATCAGCACCGAAGATGGGTTCACCAAATTTACGGGCTATT
>JAEIGA010001178.1_pt1 | contig 40206 bp, 50 predicted proteins | sample 9270691 | NCBI WGS metagenome assembly JAEIGA01 (sample SAMN17057246, study PRJNA624740) | gut metagenome | biome: biome; isolation source: fecal sample | host: Bos grunniens | place: China: Xizang | collected 2019 | reverse complement strand
TCCGTGAGCCTTCTGATTCCAACACAACGATATTCTATCATACTCCCACATTGGACGAGGAATACGGCAAGGTCTACCCTTCCTCGCATTCAAGCGTAACAACAGGATGTATTGGCAAGGCAATCAACTTCAACGATGATATTGTCTTCTTCAGCGAACGAGGAATGGAAGGCATAAGCGGTGACATTACAACAGAACAGGTGGTATCACACCGAAGCTCTCTTGTTGACAGCAGACTGATTTCCGAGAAGGACTACAAGAACATGGTGCTTGCAGAATGGGAAGGCTATTTGCTTGTGTTTATCGGCAACAAGGTATATTTGGCTGATTCCAGAGCGATGTTCCAAAATGACAACCATTATGAATATGAGTTCTTCTATTGGGAGCTGAAGCACAATGTCATTTGTGCAACAGTAAAAGACGGTGTTCTGTACCTTGGCACAGATAACGGCATCTACACGCTGACGGACACAACGGCAGATGTTGAAAGCTATTGGGTGACACCGCTTGACAAATTCAAATATCCTCACAGGCTCAAGACCACAAACAAGAGAGGGTGCGTGGCAGAGGCAACAGGGGATATTGATGTATATGCAAAGCTTGAGGACACAGATTTTGAGCTTATCGGAAGATATGTAGATGTTGATGACTATTTTGTGAGCAGAATTAAGCGCAAGAAATTCAAGGATATACAGTTGAAATTCCATTCAGATACAAGATTCAGCCTTGAAACAGTTACACTTGAATGTTTCATTGGCGGTTATATAAAGAGGTGATTAAATGGCAAATACACCAGATTACACTATTGACTACACCGATGAAAGATTTGGCAAAGTAGATGGCGACAGAGATCAGGCAATGACTGATTTGGATAATGTCTACAATGGTATGATCGGGCAGACCGACAAATACTTTACTGACCAAATAGATTCCATAAAGGATTGGGGCGACACACAGGCACAAATCCAACAGCAGCAGACCGACTTTACCATTGAGCAGATAAATCAGCAGAAAGACCAAGCGAAAAAGGACTACATAAAAGAGCAGTCGGGTGCTTACGTTGATTGGCAGAAGCAGAGCAATCAGTATGGCGTAGGTGCGGAGAAAATGGCTTCCGCAGGTCTCACCAACACAGGCTATAGTGAAAGCTCACAGGTTAGTATGTACAACACATACCAAAACCGAGTAGCAACGGCAAGAGAGGTCTTTAATCAGGCTGTTTTGAATTACAACAATTCAATTAAGGAAGCACAGCTTCAGAACAGTGCTGCCCTTGCGGAAATTGCTTTTCAGACATTACAGCAGACTCTTGAATTGTCCTTGCAGGGATTCCAGTACAAGAATCAGCTTATTCTTGAACAGGCTAACAAGAAGCTTGAAATTGACAACATCTATTGGAATCGCTATCAGGATGTTCTTCAGCAGATCAATACTGAAAATGCTTTGGCTGAAGATATCAGACAGTATAACGAGACAATGAAGTGGAATACCACGCAGGCAGAGCTTAACCGTCAGCACGATATCAAGCTCAAGGAAATTCAGCACAATTACGATGTGAAGATGGCTGAAATCGAGCAGAATTACAAGATCGCTTACCTTAATGCTTCGACAGAAAAAGAAAAGGAACTTCTTGAAATTCAGCATCAGAATGACATTGCTAAACTTAATAAGCAACTTGAAAATGAGAAGGCTTTGCTTGCATACCAGAAGAGCCTGAACAGCGCACCAATCACAGGCAAAAGTGTCACTTCCTCATCCAGCGGTGCTAAAGCATCCGTAAGAGCCGCAACGAGTGTGGATATAAAGAATGCGATGATGTCCCCTCAAAAGAGAGCTACTACGACAGCAAATATGACAGTGAACCCTGTCAGCAAGATGTCGCTTGGTAATGGACCGATAAGCGATGCCGAAGCTGCAAGGAGAGTAAACAATGGCACAGCAACCGCTTATATTAAAAACGGACAGATAAACGTTAAGCCTGCTGTAACTCTCCCTACTTGGAATTTGAGAAAATAACGATTTAGTAGCGGTATGGGGGTGATTAAATGAGTAACGATTTTTGGTCAACATTGAACAAGAAAAAACGAGAAGAATTGCTGAAATCGACACAGACAAAATCTTCGTCTTCAGATCGTGAAGAAATCAAAACAGGTGATTTTTGGTCAGTGTTGAACGAGGACAAGAAAAGAGAATTGTTAGGCACAACGACTGATATTGCGCCCACACGGACATTTATGCAGGACGATGATGACATTGCTCCTGTCAAGGGTGGAAACAAAAATTCTATTTTCAAGTCGGGCGGTTTCTCCGATGGCGTTGATGGTGTCGGTGATTTCTTTGGCGATTTAGGTCAAACAGTGGGTGGAACTGTGGGCGACTTGGGATTAGGCATCTTAAAAGGCGCAGGAAGACTTGTGGAAGGTGTTGTTGATTTAGGCACATACGGAGTTGCAGGTGTTGCTGACTTGTTTGGAGCAGATAAGTTTGCCGAAAAAACCAAGAAGGTTGCACAGTATAGTGCCACAGACGAATGGACAAAGGGAGCGACAGACTATCTTGACCAATATTCTGTTTTAGGAAATAAGGCAGATGCTGTCGGTGAAGGTTTGGGACAAGTCGGTGCAATCATTCTGACAGGCGGTCTTGGGGCAACTCCTGCAGCGGCATCGGCAATAACCACAGGTGTTACATTTGCAAGCGGAATGGGTTCAGGCATGGGTGATGCCTATGCTATGGGTGCATCTGACGGAAAAGCCGCTGCCTATGGCGCAACAGTAGGATCCATCGAAGCTGTTTCAGAAATGATTTTCGGTGGCTTGGGTAAAGGTTTCAAAGCGTTAGGTGTAAGCAAAGGTCTTACTTCGATAGATGATGTATTTGCGAAAAAATTAAGCAATGCCGCAGCTAAATTTATCACAAGCGAAGCAGGACAAAAGGTTGTAGGCAATACACTTGAATACGCAGTTAAATCAGGTGCAGAAGGACTCGAAGAAGTTATCTCCGGATTTGGCTCTGCCATTGCAAAAGATGCTTATTTGATGAACGGAGAAGACGAAAAAGCATTTGGGGAAATTCTCAAAGACGAAAACCTTCTTGAGCAGTTCGTTGTCGGCTCTATCGTCAGTGGCATTGCACAGGGTGGCGACTTTATCAGCTCTACCAAAAACGGCAGAGATTTTGTTTCAGGCTTATCCAAGAACGAGCAGACTGTTGTAGACAAGGTATTTGAACAGCGTTTGGCAGAGGAATCGGAGAACCGAACATTAAGCAACCGTGACAAAAACAAGCTCTATGAGCGAGTTGTCGAGGAAGTGAAGCGAGGATATGTCACCACGGACGAAATAGAGAGCATTCTTGGCGGCGAAACATACAAGGGGTATAAAGACCTTACCGACAAGCAAACCTCGCTTGAAACAAGAAAAAAAGCCATTGAGGAAGAAATCAAGAGCCTTGTAAAGACCCCTGAATCACAGTTCACTGTTGAACAGAGAGAAAAGCTTAACTCTTTGAGGAAAGAAGCAAAGGGTATCAAGGAATCTCTTCAAAATCTTGGCATCAAAACGGCAAAGAATAACCTGTTCAACGAGGTAGACAAACTTACTTCAAAGGACACATATTTGAGGGAAAGCTATAACGACCTTGTGAGACAGACACAGGATATTCAGATTGACGAGAATCAGTACAACGGAACGAAATTTGCGGATGCTGCGAAGAAGACCATAGCGAATGCACGAAATGCAGGAGCAAGTAATTCAATTCGTGTTCGTGACTTCGTAGAGTTCTCGGCTAAATATTCTTCTGTAAGCGGTACAGTTGTAGATTTCAAGGATGCCAATCAGATAAACAAAATACTTGAGGATCAGCTTAAGGCGAAGATAACCACGCTTCAGAAATCAACTACAGCAGAAGACAAGGCGAAACTTGCCAAAGTACAGGAAATGCTGAAGGATGTGCAAGATGGCAAGATTCATGTAAATGGCGTCAAGACAAAGGATGGCGTTGCTATCAATATTAAGTCGCCTAATTACTTGAATGTAGTCCTTGGACACGAGGTAACGCACTTCCTTGAAGGCAAGAATGCTTATGAGCCTTTGCAGAAGGCGATATTCAAGTATGCACAGAGCAAGGGCGACCTTGACGGCAGACGAAGTGTTCTTGAAGCTCTCTACGAGAATATTGATGGCACTTCGGTAGACTATGAGCTTACTGCTGATCTCGTTGGCGACTATCTCTTTACCGAGTATGATTTCATTAAGAATCTCTCAACGGAAGACAGAAACGTATTCCAGAAGGTATATGACCAAATCAAGTATATGTTCAAGCTTGCAACCGCAGGAAGTAAGGAAGCGAGAGAGCTTGAGAAGGTAATGCACCAATTTGAGAGGGCTTTAAGAGAAAGTGCAGAGGTAAGTCAGAACACGCAGTATCAACTTTCAAAAGATATTGACAAAAACGCTGATTTGGGATATAATGGAAATGAATTATATACCGCCACCGAAGATTTTTATCTCGATGTCGATAGAAATGACAGAGATGCTTTCGCTCGAAGTCTTGCTAATAAGACTGCTGATTTGAAGCAAGATGAGATCAGAACTGTTGAGATATACAGCGATAAAAAGGTTTACTTTTTTAAGGCAACTGGATATATGCAGGGACGGATGCTTAAATCTGTTTCCGCAAATGATTATGATGGCTTTATTAAGGCAAGGAAGGAATATGTAAATGAAATTGACGGAAGCTCAGAAACTCTTGATACGTGGATTGAAGCACTTTCCGCTTACCGAAAAGGAGCAGGAAGCGATATTTCTGATTTTGGAATCGGACAAGGAAAAAATGATTCTGATGGAATATATGGCAGAGCATCCGAACGCAACGGCACAGGAACTCAAGAACGAAGTGGGGAGAATTTTAGAGATGACCCTGAAGAAGTAAAGAGTGTCATTGCCGAACTTCACAAAGAATACGGTATAACGGAAAATTACTCAACAAATGAAATAGCACCTATAAAAGAGGTATCGTCAACGGACGATGCCTTTTTTGATGGGGAGAAAAAGCAGTTTTCTCTCTCCACAGACAAAAAGAAAGCTGATGCAGATTATAAGTTTGCCGTTGAAAATGGCGATACCGAAACGGCACAGAAGATGGTGGACGAAGCTGCTAAAAACGCAGGGTACGGCATAAAAGCATATCACGGCACAGGCTTTGATTTTACTGTATTCGACAAGTCAAAGCAGGGCGATAACTATCAAGATTGGGGCAGACTTGGTAAAGGCTTTTATTTTGCACCAACCTCAAGGGAAGCTGAAACTTGGGCAGAGTTGAGCAAAGGCGGCAAAAACAAGGTTATGCCTGTATATCTCCGCAGTGATAATATGCTTGATTCTTTCGAGGCACTTCCTGACAACCTAAAAGATACTATCCCTGAAAATTGGGATAGCCTTACGAGAAGGCTTGCTGAAAAATATGCCTACAATTACATTGAGTATATGCAAGAATTCGGCTACAATGTGCAGCAAATCTTAACCGAAAAAGGCTATGACGGAATTAACGGACATACCGAGTTTGTTGTGTTTGACCCTGAACAGGTAAAATCCGCTGATGTAGTGACCTACGATGACGAAGGTAATGCAATACCGTTGTCAGAGCGTTTCAATACAGCGAATGAAGATATTCGTTTTTCGTTGAGCAAACCAGTTGAGAAAACAAAGAACTTGTTTGCTGTTCACAATCTGAAATCCGACGAACTTATTAAAACATTGGAGCTTGGTGGTCTGCCAATGCCTTCTATTGCTGTTATTAGGGCAGAGCAAGGACACGAAAAGTACGGTGATGTTTCGCTGATATTCCCGAAAGACACCATTGATCCTCAAGCCAATAAGGATAACAAGGTATACGGTGGTGATGCGTGGACTCCTACATATCCAAGAATCGAGTACAAGGCGAATGAAGGTGTACAGAAGAAGGTCAGAGATAAGTATTACGAGCTTGCTAATAAAATTGGTTACGATGCAGTCAGACCGTTGTACCGATATGCACACGAGTTGGAGAGTGCGCTGAACTCCGAACAGGGCGAAGCAAATCTGCTTGATTGGCTTTATAAAGACACAAAGCTGATGCAGCTATATCTCGAAGATTCGGGAAAGGGCAAGGTTGAGGATATTGTCAAGGAAACACGAACAGAGGCATCTGAATCTGACAAGGAAATGAGCCAATGGTTTATTGACAAGTTGGGAGAGGACTTAATTCGAGCATTCAAACCTCCTGCAGGCGAGAATCCGTTATCTCACAGAAAAAACTATATTGCGGAACACAAAGCAGAAATAGCTTCTGCGTGGGAAGGTTTTTGCCGTGAGGTGTACCAAATTACCGAGGAGCAGATACAGAATGTTATGCGTGACACAACAGGCGCAATGTATATGAAATTTATGCGCAACGCTGAACAGTATCTTAACAATGGCGGTGTCACAATAAAAACCGAAACAGACTACGATGCTACGGAAAAAGCCATTGAAGAAAAGGCTGCGGATGGCTATAAAGAATGGGTGGACGGTCTGTTCAAGGGCGTACAGGAAAAGACAGGAATCCGCAACGATGAGGACATCTTCACAAGTAGAGGCGACCGCAGAAGTTGGGATGCTCTCCATTGGGAAAACACGTTGGAAAACGTAGTTAGAGCAATGAAAGCACAAGACCAAACAGGCGCAGATGCTTTTTCTCCTGCGAGTGCAATTTTTGCTGTAGCGCACAAACGATACAACACCATTGATGAAGTCAAAGCAGACTCCAATCGTCTTGGTCGGGTATCGGAAGATGAGTACAAGGCTATGGAAGAAGGATACGCATCAAGGCTTGTACAGATTGCAAATTCAATCAAGGACACTAACGAGCGTAATCCTTTTATTGCGAGTGATGAAGCTGCACAGCAGATTATAGATGCTGTACGCAACTATAAAACCAAATCAGGTATGCTCCGTTATATGCAGAAGTGGAACAGTCGTGTAACCGAATCAACAGTTGACGATATTCTTTCCCTTGTTTCCGACATTGCCAATATGCCTACAGGCTACTTCGAAGCAAAACCGCAAAGGGCGGTAGGCTTGGAAGAAGTGGGTGTTTTTGTAATTCCTAACAATGTCGATGTTAAGCTGAAACAGGAGCTTCTAAACAAAGGCTATAACATTGCTGAATATGACCCTAATGTAGAAGGAGATAGACAGCGAGTTGTAAATCAGTTTGAAGAATACAAATTCAGTTTGGCTGATGTTGGCGAAAGTCGCACTCTCGGTGGAAGCTACAGATTCGATGGCAAGGATTTCCGTGTAAAGTCTGATGAGGACATTGCTCCTATTGGTGACGGTGTTGTGGAAGATGCAACAACCACAAGTGCGGCAGTACCTAAATCAACACGTGTTGCAGATGGTACAAGAGGTGACGAATTACTTGCCGAGAGCCTTGACAACTATCCGATGCAGACCATTGAGCAGAAGATAGCGGAAAAGATCAGAGCCACAGAGGGCGAACTTACCGACAACAGGGATTTGCGTAAAGAGGCAGATGCCAATTACGAGAGCCAAATTGCCAAGTTGAGAGCGGAGTACAATTCCAAGAAGAACAAGAATACTAAAGTTGCATACGGACTGTTGCAAAGCATAAGCAGACTTGAAAGATTAAAGGCAAGTACCGATGCGCAATTTGCGAAACGCATAAGCGACCTTGAGGCAAGGGTCGAAAAGATGAAAGAGCCGAAATACACAAGAGCGATGCGTAGACGAGCCAAAATGGCAGAACACGCACAGTTTGCAGCTAATCTTCTTGGTGATACATCTACTTGGAAAGACAAGAAACTCGGCTTGCAGTATGCGACAAATACCGAGCGCAGAAACTTGAGGGATATTGTTCGTGATGAAAATGGCAACATTGACATCGCAAGAGCGGATACTATAAACGATGCTCTTAACGGACAATACAACCGTGAAGAAGCGGACAGACAGCGAGAGTTGGCACAGGTGAGAAAAAAATATGCCGATCTAAAAATCACCAAGGCAGAAGACGAGTATATTCAGATGCTTGGCGAATTAAGGCATAATCCTGAAACAGAGCTTTCTCCCCAAACAGTCAATGAGTATTTGGAAAAGCACAAAGACAAAATTGACGAAGCAAAGGTTGATAAAGTTATCGAGCTTGCAAGACAAGACTATGACAACTTCATTATTCGAGTAAATGAAGCATTGAGAGCGCAAGGAATGAGAGAAATTCCTTATAGACAAGGTTATTTCCCTCATTTTGTCAACCCAAAACAGAACTTTATTCAAAAACTGTTTAATTGGAAAACGCAGGACAACGAAATACCGACATCTATTGCAGGTCTTACCGAAGAATTTAAGCCTGTAAAGAGTTGGCAGTCGTTCGACAAAAAAAGACATGGCGATAAAACAGATTACAGTTTTATGAAAGGTTTTGATGCTTACTCCAATGGTGTACTCGATTGGATTTATCACCTTGACACCATTCAAAAGCGAAGAGCCGTTGAAAACCATATCCGGTCTACCCATAGTGATGAAGGCATTACAAAAAGAATAAAGGAAGTCTATGCAAACGAGGAATATGATGCGAACGAAGCGCAAGCACAGATTGAACAGATTTTAAGCGAGGCAAACAATCCCTTAAACAATTTCGTGCAAGACTTCATGACACATACGAACATTCTGACAAACAAAAAGAACTCGCTTGACAGAACAACGGAACAGATGACAAACAGAAAGATATATTCTGTTATGCAAAATGTTCAAAACCGTACCTCTGCAAATATGGTTCTTGCTAATGTTCGTTCCGCATTGACAAACTTTATTCCGATCACTCAATCTTGGGCGCAGGTGTCGCCTTTGCGGTCATTACAGGCAACAAAAGACACCATTGCAAACGCAATTAAGGATGATGGCTTGATTAACAAGTCAACATTCTTAACAAACAGATTGAGAGAAGCCGACAATTTGTATAAAACAAATTGGGACAAGGTGCTTGATAAAGCAGGCATTATGTTTGAAATTGTCGATAATTTCTCTTCACAGGTAATATGGCGTTCAAAGTATAATCAGAACCTTTCTAACGGCATGAGCGAAGCTGAAGCAATCGCAAACGCTGACCAATTTGCCGAGAACGTAATGGCAGGGCGTAGCAAAGGCAACGAGCCTACGCTGTTCAATGCGAAGAATCCTCTTGTTAAGGCGTTCACTATGTTCCAGTTGGAAGTAAACAATCAGTACGGTTATCTGTTCAAGGATGTGCCGAATGATCTGAAAGCGGAAACAAACCATTGGAAGCTCAACCTTGCCAAAGGTTATACAACGGCATTTATCGGTGCTTATGTTTACAACGCACTTTTGGAAAAGGTAGCAGGTAGCGGTGCTGCACTTGACCCGATAGGCATTATCGAAGAATTGTTAAGAGATTTAGGCTTGTTCGATGATGACGAGGAAAAAGAGCCTGACGAGGTTGTAACAAATCTTGTTGACAATGTTGTTGAAGAGCTTCCTTTTGTCGGTGGTCTGTTTGGCGGTGGTCGTATTCCTATAAGCTCTGCAATTCCTTATGGCGGTGAATATAGTGGTGGCTTTTCACAAGCAAGTAAGGATGTTGTAAGTGCGTTGGGTGCTGTGGGTGATGTCATTAAGGGTAATGGCGATGAAGCGGACTGGAGTGGTGCAAAGAATTTAGGCAAAGAACTGATGAATCCGATATTAAATGTCGGCTTGCCTGTCGGTGGTGGTCAGTTAAAGAAAACTGTGCAGGGCTTAAAGATGTTCTCTGACGAGCATCCTGTTACGGGTTCGTACACCGATAGCGGTAATTTGCGTTTCCCTGTAGAAGATACGTTTGGCAACAGATTGCAGGCAGGTGTTTTCGGTCAGTATGCAAGCAAAAATGCAAGAGAGTATTTTGACAACGATTATGCCCCCTTAAAGGAAAAGCAAATCCAAGAGTATATTGATGTTGAATTGCCGATTGGGGACTATTGGAAGTATCGTGAAGGATTGAGTGGCTTGAAAACCAATGCAGAAAAAGCCGATTATGTCAACAGCCTTGATATTGCTGATTGGCAGAAAAACCTTCTGATGAACAATATCCTTGACCGCAAGGAAGATGTTGATATGTCAAATTACGATGACTATAGCGATTGGGAAGAATTTGACTACGCACAAAAGAATCCCGATAAATACGCATTTGCAAAGTCTGTCGGTGGATATTCAGCATACAAGACATACTCTGACGAGTTGTACGACATTAAGGCAGACAAGGACGAATACGGAAAGTCTATCAGTGGCAGCAGAAAAGAAAAGGTACTCAATTACATTAACAATCTTGATGCTGACTATGAAACAAAGATTATTCTGTGGAAGTCTGAATATCCGTCTGATGATACCTACAATATGGATATCATCAATCACTTGAACAATCGTGCTGACCTGACCTACGAGGAACGAGTTACCATCCTCAAAGAGCTTGGATTTACTGTTTCGGGTGATACGGTATATTGGGATTAAATTAAAGGGGCTGTTATCAGCCCCTTTTCTATTGAAAGGAGCGATGTTATGTCGGTAAAACAGGACAGAACAGGTGTAAGAACACCGGCACAGCTTGAACAAAAATATAACTTCGGCAAGACATTTTCTGAAATGCTCGGTCTTATCAATGACAATCGTGATAAAGTCGATTCCGCAACATCAGAGCTAACGGATGCAATTACACGAACTTCAACCGAGCTGTCGAGAACAACCGAAGAGGTTTATGTGCAAGCCTCAAAGGTTACAGAGCTTGCTGACGATGTAACTACATTGTCGAATAAAGTTGAAATGAAGTTGGATGCAGATGCCGTTGATATTAAGGTCAAGGCTGCACTGGAAAACGGTGTTGACCGAGTGGAAACAGAATCGGGCTACAGATTTGATGCTGACGGACTGACAATTTCAAAGAGTGGCGAACAAATGTCGAATGTGCTTGATAACACAGGTATGTATGTTAAACGCTCTGGAGAGGAAATTTTGACGGCTAACAATGAGGGTGTTGATGCGGTAAACCTTCACGCCAAAACATATTTGATTATAGGAGCAGGCGAAGGCAGAAGCCGTTTTGAAGACTATACCGAAAACTACGAACCTCGCACAGGTTGCTTTTGGGTAGGGGGGTGATTAAATGGCAAATAAAACAGCAAGTATATCAGCAAACGGTAGCAAAGGTCATCATAAATTTACCTTGACCGTCACGGAAACAAACACATCGGTATCAAATAATACATCTACAATAAGTTACAGCTTTAAGTTAAGCCCTATAACAAAGGGATATGACTGGGCAAACTATACTAACGCAAGCCGAACAGTATCGTACACTGTCAATGTAAACGGAACTGCTTACACAGGCACTATTCCCAATTATGATGGCTCGTCCACTGTCACTTTAAAGAGTGGCACACAGACAGCATCGCATAACGCAGACGGAACAAAGACAATTTCGTTTTATTTTAATGTTACCGATACAACAGGAGCAACTTATACCAGTGGTAATTCAAGTGCAAACGGAACTCTGGCACTGACAAAGCTTGAAACCGAAAAACCTTCCACAGGTGCTGCGCCTATAATAACAGCCTCTGTTGTAGATACGAACAGTAGCACAATCGCCTTAACAGGTAATAGTAGCAAACTTATTAGGTATCACAGTGCTGCACGAGCAACAATGAGTGCTGAACCACAAGGCGGTGCAGCAATAGATGAGAGCTTGTATATCATCAGAAATGGTAGCGCAACAGGCTATGGTGACAGCCATACATTCTATGACGTAGAAAGCAATGTGTTTACCTTTTCTGCCGAAGATGATCGAGGATATGTCGGCACAAAAACTGTCACGGCAAGTATGGTTGACTATGTAAGGCTGACCTGCAATATAGCAAACAGCAGACCCGATGCAAGCGGAGATATGTATTTATCGTGTACCGGAAACTACTTCAACGGCTATTTCGGTGCACAATACAACTCGCTAACAGTACAGTACAGTTATTCAGGCTCTGACGGAAGCTATAACTACGGAATTATGACTGTGTCAACATCAGGTAACACTTACACCGCTTATGCTAATTTGAGTGACTTGAATTATCAGGCAACCTATTCATTTACGATTACGGCAACAGATGAATTAGAAACAGTCACAAGCACAAAATCAGCAGTAAAGAGCAAGCCTATATTCCATTGGGGCGAAAACGATTTTGTGTTTGAAGTGCCTGTCAAATTTAACGGTGCAGATACAGTGACTTTCAAAGGCGATTTGTGGTTAAAGGGCGATAAAACCTATGGCAACACACTCTACTTCGGGGATAGAAGATATGATGGCGCAGGTTATTGTTATATCGCAGAACCGGAAGAAGATGTTATAAATATTCATGCGCTGAATGGTTTACAAATAAATGAAAAACCTGTTTGGGGTACATGGACACCAAGTCTTAATAACTCTGCCGTGTCCTATTACTCGGTTCAAAAAGGTTGGTATCAAAGGCTTGGAAATGTAGTTACTATTGGATGGTACATATATGCATCCATCAACTCTGGGTATAACAGTACCAAGATAGAAATCAGCGGAATCCCTGCTGTTCCTACAATAGATGCCTTTGGTGGCGGTCTTGCTTATAATGTCTATGTAACTGCAGGTCACGCTTTTGAATGTTGGTGTGTGGATACAACCGGTCTAATTACTGGACGGACACAGCCTTGCAATAATACTTCTGCAGGAAATTTAAATGTAGGAAGCAACACGTTTAATTATCCTTCGGGTGGCGGTGCAATTAAGTTATCGGGAACTATTTGCTATATGGTTTAAAATTTTAAAAAAGAGAGGGCATTTTAAGATGTGGGATTTTTTATCAACAAATATTGAGTTTATTGTGACGGAGCTGATTACTTTAGCTCCGTTTATTGTAGCCGTGGTGGTATGGTTCAAGCGAATAATCGAGGGAATGCGATGTCAGCTACGAGCAGATATGCTGAACATCTATTACAAATGCAAGGATAAAAAGGAGATCCGACAGTACGAAGCAGAACATTTTGAGAAATGTTACCACGCTTATAAAGCACTTAAAGGCAATAGTTTTATAGATGAAATCTATAACAAGGCTCATCAGTGGACTGTAATTTCTTAAACGAAGGAAGGTATAAAATATGGAACTGTTTTTGCAATTTATCAACGAGTACGGAACGACTATTCTGTACACAGTCTTGACAGCATTATTCGGGTATCTTGGCATAGTCGCTAAAAAGTATTTCGACAAGTGGTTTGCGACAAAAGAAAAGAAGGAAATCGCAAAAGAGGTTGTGCGGTTTACAGAACAGGTATACAAGACTTTGCACGGACAGGAAAAGCTGAACATGGCTATGGAAGCAATGTCGCAGATGTTAGAAGACAAGGGTATACATATTACCGAGCTTGAAATGCGTGTATTGCTTGAAGCTGCCGTTGCGGAATTTAACAAGGCTTTTGAAAAGAAAGGTGATGAATGAAATGGTACTATCTCCATTTGAATCGAATAAGTATAAAATGACTTCCCCTTATGGTCAGCGAACGCTGAATGGAAAGTCAGAGTTTCATGGTGGTGTTGACCTTGTGGGCGATGGCACGAAAGCCGTTTGCTCGGTGTGTGACGGTACGGTTATTCGGTCACGGATTGTGACAGACAAATCCAATTTAACATGGCAGTGGGGAAATTACGTTGCTGTGGAAGCATCTGATGGAACAGTTATTTACTACTGCCACATGGATTCACGAGCTGTTAAAGTCGGAGACAAGGTTAAAAAGGGTCAGCGTTTGGGCATCATGGGCAACACAGGTTATTCCTTTGGCGCACATCTTCATTTTGAAGTACGCAGAAACAACAAGGCGATCAACGCAGCCGATTATTTGGGCATTCCGAACAAGACAGGAAAATATAATGTCCGCTCTTTGAATGCTGAACATTATGTTGACAAAATCATCGAGAAGGTGGGATTCACCAAACCTGCCGATGTCAAGACCGCTTTGCTCGGAGTGAAGCACAACTGCCCTGATGACCTGTATCGCAAGATTTATGAGAAAATGAAATAAAAATTGGGGGTATCCGCAATGGATACCCCCTCTTTTTTTATGCTGTTTTGAATAAGTGTTAAATAGGTATCATAAAGTTACTAACACGATGGTGACATGGTGATACCTATATGAAGTTAAAAATATAAACCCTTGATTTACAGGGATTTGTGAGGCAGTTTCGGATAGATTGTGATCTCGAACTTGCCTTTCTTTTCTGTTTTGCAGAAAGTGACATGAGAAAGAACTTCCTTCCACAGGTCATTCTTTTCCTTTGGTGTCAGATCGTCGTAATTATCGAGAAGCTTTTGTGTTGTCGGAATAATATTGATCTGTGCCGATTGCGTTTCGTCTCGTTCGGAAAGCTTTAACTCTAAATCGGCAATGTCGGATTCCACTTGGTCGATTTCTTTTTCAAGCGCATCGTTTCGTCTTTTGAAAAGGCGATCTGAATATTCCTTTTTCTCGTGAAGCTCACAAATTGAGTCCTGCTGTTCAAATAAATCTTCTAACCTCTCTTTCAGCATTTCAAGAGCTGTGTCAAGACCATCATCTTCAATGGGAATTTCTGCACCTAAATTCAGAATATATCCGTCAAGCCATTCTCTCATTGCTTCAAGAATTGCTTCTTCAACTTCATGCACTACATGAGATTTGTTTCCGCAGTTTCTTTGCTTCAAGCATCGGTATCTCGGTTTAGCATTGGAATTTGTGCGCTGTGTGACACGAGTCATGAGACTTCCGCAGATTTCGCATCGAAGCACACCTGCAAACGGATTCGATATTGTGTACTCCGTCCGGACAGGACGGACATTTTTTTCTTTCCGCAGTTTTTGGGCAAGCTCAAACTGTTCTTCCGAAATAATAGGTTCTTGTCTGCCTTCATACATATTGTATTCTTTGCTTCTATACGCTTTTTTTGTCAACTGACCATCCACGAACTTTTTTCTTATCGGTCTTTTCTTAAATATTGCTTTGCCTATATAATGCTCGTTGTCAAGCATTTGTCTGACTGTTCCTTGCGACCATTCGCTGACATTGCGAGGTGGAATGTGCAAGTCATTCAGGCGGTTTGCGATCTGCCCTGTACCGAGTCCTTCATTTGTGTACCAATCAAAAATCATCCTTACGATTTTTGCCTCATCAGGAACGATTTTGAGCGTATTTCCTTTTTCCCCTTTAATCTTCATCACTTCATATCCATATGGTGCGATTGAGCCAATGAATTTTCCTTCTTTTGCAGAAGATTCTCGCCCTGCTTTTAAACGCTTTGAAATTGTTTTGAACTCAAAACGAGAAAACATAAACTTCATGTCTGCAAACTGCTCGTCTTGTTCATTGTTCAAGTCGTATGTTTTGTCAGGTGTGACGATTTTGCAGTCATTCGCCTGTAAAACCGACATGATATAGCCTGAATCAACGGACGAACCACGAGAGAGGCGGTCAATATCCATGCAGATAACGCCATCATAGTCACCTGTATTCACCAAATCCAATAGCTCAAGCATTTTCGGACGAGCGGACAAAGATTCACCTGACACTACTTCCTCTAATATTACTGTAACATTGAGCTTTCTGCTGCGGACAAATTCACCAAGAATGGTGCGATGTCGCCGCAACGTTTCTTCAACACTTACATCTTCAAAATCTCTATCCATCTGCGATTTCCGCAGATACTCGATGTATTGCGCCATTTGTTTCACTCCTTATTATATTTACTTAATTTAATTGCATTTAATTCACCCATCTTTTGGGCGATGGCTTTTTCATCTTTCATTGCCCCGTCTATAATGTAGAATAAAATCCCATAGGATATATACATAATGAAACCTGCTGCAACTGGTGGAGCAAACAGCAAACCACAAATTATGTCTATGCTTATATCGCTTATTCCACCTTTTAAGATACAATAAAGTTCTATTAAATATATAGCACCGCTTATAACAAAAATTGTTCTTTTAACTCGTAGCCATTTTTTGTCACCGCATTCATATGCCATCCTCAATATTTCTTGCTCCAATTTTTCTTCTCTTGACAAATCTTTCATTTTACTACCTTGCCTTTATTTTGCCATTCCGCTAATTACAGATTTATAGTAATTATGCAATGCTAACAATTCATCTTTGTGCTGAATTTCCTTTTTTAAAAGCTCGTTCTCGGTTATGAGAGCAGCGTTCTTTGATTTGAGCATTTCGTTCTCAACAAGAATAAGATCACGCTCTGCTTCGACAACGTCAACGCATTCCTTTATTTCGACCAATTCATCAGTTGCGATTACAACCCCTGTATCAGCGAAAATATCTCCCAGATCATAGCCGAGAGCCTTGACGATAATGTCAAGCGTGTCCGCATAAGGATGGTCGGTTTCTCCCGAAAAGATACGGTTGACAGTTCTTTCGGGCAAGGATGTCTTTTCCGCTATTTGCTTTGCGGTCATTCCTGTCTTTTTCTTCAATTCTTTAAGATTCTCTAACCACATAATTGTCCTTTCCATGTTGTAAATTTGTTTCTTTTAGTGATATTCTTGACCATTTAGGCATGATAAAGTTGGGTAGTAAATGGTCAAAGTTGGGTATTGAATTTGTTTGATTTCGGATGTAAAATAATGCCATTGAAATTGTGTAAGATTTGTGAAGGTAAATTTTACAGCTTTTTTTCGATAATGACACCACAGTATAATACAAACAGGAACATTTGTTTCCGTTTGAAAGGAGAATACTTATGACTGCCCAAGAAAAACTGATCCAATTCATACATAATCTTTCTAATGAAGAAGCAGATATTATTGTTTCTTTCCTAAAAGAATCTGCATCATCTGAAGAAGTTTCTCCGCATCTTCCTCTGTACACTGTTCCGCAAGAGCAAGAAGTTGCTGTTTAGACTTACTTAAACCGTTGCCACTCTCGGCAGCGGTTTCTTCGTTCCATCCCATTAGTGCCTGTGGTGTGGTTAGCAATGCTTCAGCAATAGGTTTCAGAACATCAATAGGCAGCTTTTCTATCTCGCCTTTTTCATAGCGGAAGATTGTTGCCCTATTTTTCCCGATTCTTTTTCCGAGTTCGTCTGCGGACATTCCTATTTCTTTTCTTCTTTTTTTGATTCGTAGCCCCACCGTCATGTTTTCATCACCCCCGTTTATATATATTATAATGTAAAAGTCGCAAATTTGCAATAATATTGTGTGAACAATCTGTAAATAATCGCTTTTATGCGAAAATGCTGTTGACATTTCCGAAAGTCGGAGTATAATATAGTTGTCGCATGAATGCGACAAAATCGAAAGAAAGGAAAAAGAAATATGAATATCCCAAAGTTGAGAGGAAAAATGGTTGAAATGGGTTTCAGCGTTGAATCCCTTGCTACCGAGATAGGTATAGACAAGTCTACGCTGTACCGAAAATTGGACAACGGTGAGAAATTCACGGTCGGTGAAGCGCAGAAAATTAGAAATGCACTTGACCTGACAAACGATGAAGCAAGCGCAATTTTTTTTGCCTAATCAGTCGCATTTATGCGACACGGACAGAGAGGAGAGAGCAAAGGTAAGTAAGTATGCCGGGAGAGAAAGAAAAGAATTTCACCGTTAGGATTTGCGAGGATTACGTTCTTCATGATTCAGACAAGGTGAAGGAGATCCTTGAAAGGGTCTCAAAAAAAATAACCAATACATATTTAAAGAAAAAGGAGAAATGAAAATGAAAAAAAGCACGGTGTATCAATTAGCAGCAATAGCGGTAATGGAGAGCAACAGCCTTACAGGACAGGACAAACTCGAAGTATTGCGAGTATTGTTCTCGGACGAGGATGTATCCATCTTCATTGAGAAGCAGAAGGAAAAGGAGAATGCACATGAGAGCTGATGATTCTATATCAGACCTTGACCGCCACGAAAGAGTCCGAGCATTGGACAGAAGAACACTCCCAAGATGTTGCGAGTGTGGCGCATATCTCTACGATGAAGAGGTCTACATAATTGACGGAGAAACATTTTGCCCGGATTGTATCGGAGTAAATAACGAGGTGGAAGAATGAAAGTTTTAGTAGCGTGTGAAGAAAGTCAAGCAGTCTGCAAAGCTTTCCGAGATCGAGGACACGAAGCATATTCGTGTGACATTCAAGAGTGTTCAGGTGGTCATCCTGAATGGCATATACAAGGGGATGTGTTGCCACTACTTAACCGAACGGATGACGGAAACAATGGATGGCACTATATTTATTTTTCGACAATGGACGGAAAAGAACATTTCGTTGAAGAGTGGGATATGATCATTGCCTTCCCCCCTTGCACATATCTGACCGTGACCGGAAATCGTTGGTTTAATGTTGGTCGGTACGGAGAAAAGGCGATTCAGCGACAGAAGGATCGGGATGAAGCAATCAAATTTTTTATGGCTTTAGCAAACGCAGATTGCCCCCGAATTGCGATTGAAAATCCGATTGGTGTTATGTCCAGACACTTCAGAAAGCCTGACCAGATCGTTCATCCGTATTATTTCGCTGCGTCTGAAGATGATGAAAATTGCGAAAGAAAGTCAACCTGCCTTTGGTTGAAAGGCTTGAATCCGCTGAAATATGAAATAAAATATTCGCCCCGTGTTATCAAATACAAAAACGGCAAAGGAACTGATTCACCGTGGCACGTTAGCACTATGAGTTTGCCGCACGAAGAACGGTCAAAGATGCGAAGCAAGACATTCCCGGGTGTTGCAAAAGCAATGGCTGAACAATGGGGCTGATTGCTCACATCTTCACAAAAAATAAAAGGAGAAAAAGAAAATGAAACTTTACGAACTTACAAATGATTACCTTGCGCTGATGCAAGCAATAGATGATGGCGAGATCCCCGAAGATGCAATAGCGGACACGCTTGAAGCAATCACCGCCTGCATCGAAGACAAGGCTGACAGCATCGCTTGTATGCTGAAGAGCCTTGATGCTGAATGTGTCGCAATCAAGGCAGAAGAAACAAGGCTTGCAGAGCGCAGAAAAGCTAAAGAGAAGGCATATGAGCGCATCAAGCAGTATTTGTCCGAGACTCTCCAGAGAGCAGGACTTGACAAGGTGGAAACAGCGAGAAACCGCATCACATTCCGCAAGAGCGAATCTGTTGAAGTTGATGAAATCGCATTCATTACATGGGCGCAGAAGAACAGAGCGGACTTGCTTACATACTCCGATCCGAAGATTAACAAGACCGAGGTCAAGAGGGCTTTGAAAGACGGAGTCGAAATCGTTGGTGCAGAGCTTGTTTCAAAGCAAAACATACAGATTAAATAAGGAGATAGGAAAATGTGCAAATTCAGAGATTTAAGGGCAGATGAAATAGAGTGCCGTGTACAGAGCGTAAAAGAAACAGGGCTTGTGCTTCTGCTCTATAAGGATGCGAGAGTAGATATGAACATCCTTGACGAGACAGTAGGTGCTGCACGTTGGCAGAGAGAGCATTATGAATGCAAGGGTAATCTCTTCTGCCGAGTTGGTATCTGTGTCGAGACGAAGCAGGGCGATGCTATCTTCCCTGAATGGATTTGGAAGTCTGACTGTGGCACAGAGAGCAACACAGAAGCGCAGAAGGGCGAAGCATCCGATTCTTTCAAGAGAGCTTGTTTTAATTGGGGAATCGGAAGAGAACTTTACACTACTCCGTTCATTTGGATTCCTACGGATAAGTGCAACATCAAAAACGGCAAGTGCTATGACAAATTCATAGTAGAAAAAATCATTATCGAGAACAAGCAGATCGTTGCTCTTGCAATATACAACACAACAAAGAATTGTCGTGCCTTTGTTTGGCAGAGGGATGCGAAATGATACTTACAGGAAAAATCACAGGTGCGCTGATTGACTTTGCAACAGGCAAGCCGAAGCTTGAACTTTCCGTTAATGAGGTCAACGATTTCAAACAGCTTGTTGATGAATTGAAAGACAAGGAAAGGCTCTCTATTGAAGTAAAGCAATACCGGGAGAAAAGAAGCCTGAACGCAAACAATTATGCTTGGAAGCTGATAACGGAAATAGCGAATGTTCTTCGTGCAAGCAAGGAAGAAATTTATTTTATGATGCTGAAAATGTATGGGCAAAGCGAGATCATAAGTGTTCTCGCCCATATACCCCTCAACAACTATGTTAAGTATTTTGAGGAAGCAGGAGAAAGCACACTAAACGGAAAGTTATTCAAGCATTACAGAGTGTTCAAGGGGTCGAGCGAGTTTGATTCTCGTGAGATGGCAATTTTCATTGATGGAATAATCAGCGAAGCCAAAAACCTAAATATTCAAACGGAAACACCAAATCAAATTGCCGAGATGAAAGCGAGATGGGGCGAGTAATGGAAAGCATTATCCAAAAAGACAAATCACGTTGCTTTATTTGCCATATGAACGCAAATTTAGAACCACTTGATTGCCATCACGTATTCGGTGCTTCAAATCGCAAGAAGAGCGAAAAATACGGTCTCAAGGTATATATCCACCACAACAAGTGCCACATCTTCGGCAAATACAGCGTACATCTTAATGTGGAATTGGACAGAGAGTTAAAAATCTTTGCACAGAGAAAAGCAATGAAGCATTATGGATGGACTATTGAACAATTCAGAGAAATATTCGGAAAAAATTATATTGATTAAAAGGAGAAAAATTATTATGGCTAACTTCAATTTTAACAAGATTATGATCGGTGGCAGACTTACTGCAGACCCCGAAAATTCACAGACACCTTCCGGTGTTTCTGTGACAAAAATCAGCGTTGCCGTAAACCGCAAGGCTAAAGAGCAGCAGACCGATTTCTTCAACGTAACCGCTTGGCGTGGTACTGCGGATTTCGTCAGCAAGTATTTCAAGAAGGGTTCTTCAATCTTTATTGTCGGAACACTTCAGAATAGAAGTTGGACAGATCAGAACGGGCAGAAGCGATATGCAACAGACATCGTTGCGGAAGAAGTAAGCTTTGTTGATGGCAAGAACGACAATGCAGGTGCGGATTTCCCCGAAGCCAATAATGCACCGAAGCTTGATGTTGTGCCTGAAGGCGAAGATTTGCCGTTTTAAGCGAAGAAAGGATGAATTATGAAGGTTGATATAAAGGCTCTCGTTCTCTCGATTGTTGTTGTCTTGTTGGTTACTCTTCTTATCTGTTATTCGTTCTGCTACGTTCCCAAAATCGAGCGCACAGAGTGGGAAGAGGTCACGCACAAGGTGAAGTACGGAGAAACGCTTTGGGAGATTTCAAAGCTGTACTGTCCCGATGATGTGGACTGCCGTGATTGGATAGAAAAGGTGCAAGAGATCAACGGCATAGGAAGCACTATCTATGTAGGAGACCGCTTAACGGTTTTAGTAGAAAAAGAAAACTGAATATTTTGAAATAATTTAAGGGGTAAAAAAATGAAAGGTTACAAAGCATTTGAAAAGGGGCTTATTTGCCGTGGCAAACAGTACGCAGAAAACACTGTATTTGAGGAAGAAAGAGCAGAGATTTGTAGAAAAGGAATGCACTTTTGTGAAAATCCTTTTGATGTTCTTGACTATTACAATTTGGTGAACGATGACGGAACATTCAACGACTTTGCGGAAGTTGAAGCTCTTGACGATGTAAAGACGGATGATAACAAGAAGTTTTGCACAACAAAGTTGAAGATTGGCGCAAAACTCTCGTTCGGAAACTTTGTCAATGCTTGTGTTGATTTTGTCCTTGAAAAGACAAAGCACAAAAAAGGCGAATGCACCGAAAATGACAATGGCGGTTACTCCGCACAGATAGGCTCAAGCGGTTACTCCGCAAAGATAGGCTCAAGCGGTGACTCCGCAAAGATAGGCTCAAGCGGTTACTACGCAAAGATAGGCTCAAGCGGTGACTCCGCAAAGATAGGCTCAAGCGGTTACTCCGCACAGATAGGCTCAAGCGGTGACTCCGCAAAGATAGGCTCAAGCGGTGACTCCGCAAAGATAGGCTCAAGCGGTTACTACGCAAAGATAGGCTCAAGCGGTGACTCCGCAAAGATAGGCTCAAGCGGTGACTCCGCAAAGATAGGCTCAAGCGGTTACTCCGCAAAGATAGGCTCAAGCGGTGACTCCGCACAGATAGGCTCAAGCGGTGACTACGCAAAGATAAACAGCGAGGGCAAATATGCGGTTATTTGTTGTGCAGGGCATGGCTCTATTGCGAAGGGCAAGGTCGGCTCTTGGATAACTCTTTCGGAGTGGGAATATTCCCCCACAGAGAACGCTTATATTCCGATCTGCGTCAAGACCCGGAAGATTGACGGCAAGAGAATAAAAGCAGATACGTTTTATAAGTTGGTGAACGGTAAGTTCGTAGAGGTGTGATTATGGATTTGGCAGAAATCACGAAACAAACACGAGAAGCGATGAAGCTTTCACAATCAAAGTTTGCGCTGCTTATTCAAACCAATCAAACGGAGATCAGTTTTATCGAACGAGGCTTTATTCCGAACGACCAAGAGAAAATTTCTAAAATATACGAGTTGTATGAAGAAAGGGTGCAGAAATTATGAAAGCCAATATTCCAAAATCGTGGCTTACCTTGCCCGAAAAGGAAAAGAAAATCATTTACAAGCTCGTTGAAGATAAGCTCAACGAAACAATTGACCATGAGGAAGCGGAGCTTCAGAAAAGGTGGTTGCAGCTTGCTTGCATTGTCCTGCATCGACAGAAAGACCCATTCGGCAAGATGCGTTGCATGGCATTTCTGAACGGATTCAAGCGAATATACAAGAAATGCGGAAAGCTCAATTCCGACAAGGAAATCGAAGCGTGGATAAAAACCGAATTGGATTCCATTTTCGGTGCGGACGGTTATCCTTCAGAGTGGGTTGATAGTTTGGAGAACAGGAGCGGTGAGTGAATGGCACGATATATTGACTTGGAAGAGCTTGAAAAGAGAATAAACGAGAATATCAAGCCCGAAACTCTTGAAGAAAAGGCATTGATTGAATGGTGCAAAGACGAGTGTATAAGACAAGCATATTGTATGCCCACTGCCGATGTTGTGCCGAGCGCAGAGGTTGAGAGATTACAACACATCCTTGATTGCTATGCTCTACAATACGGCACAGTCAAAGACCAACAAAGCGTGATAGTCAAAGTAAAGAGCGAAATGTTGTCAGAGTTTTTGCGAATGGCAGAAAACGTTTGCAAATATGAAGAACGTTTGAGTTATGAAAAAATCAAAGACGGCATAAAAAGACAAATAGCAATGAAAGGCGGTGCGGAATGATTGTAACAAAAGCCTATTGTGATCATTGCGGAAAGGTGCTTGATGAAATGCATGATTATGTTGATACCGAAATCACTGTCAAGGACTGGTGGAAAGCGGATTTGTGCAACACGTGCATTAAAGAATTAAACAAAATTGCAAAGGATTTTTGCAAGAAAGGTGGTGAATGAATCGTGATCAAAGACAGTGGTGAACGTAGAGAATTTAACACTGGGGCAGTCAGGGATATTCAGGAAGGTAAAGGCAGATGTGATTTGTTGCCCTTGGATGTAGTAGCAGATTATTTGGCTGAATTTAATGCACCTTGTTGGGCAAACCCCATAAAACATATATATGACTTTCAAAAAGACGGAAACCCCAAGCATTTATTATATGCAATTCGTCAGCTTTTGATGGTTAGAAACGGATGGGAATTAAAAGGTGCTTGGATGTTTCTTGACGTTTCCAAGCACTTTGAAGAAGGTGCAAAGAAGTATGGTGAATATAACTGGCAAAAAGGCATCCCTACACACTGTTACATTGATAGTGCTGTCAGGCACTATTTGAAGTGGTTGAGGGGTGACGAGGATGAACCACATGACCGAGCATTTGTGTGGAATATCCTGTGTTGTATTTGGACTTGCATACACAAACCTGAACTGAACGATTACAGAAAATCCGAGGAGAATGAAAATGGATAAGGCAACGCAAAAGGCAAGAATAATTGAATACTGCGAGAAATACGGCAGCATAACAATTCGTGAGGCTTTTACAGAGCTTAATATCAACAGCCCTACAAAGCGAATCAGCGAGATCAGAAAATCGCCAGAATACATAGTTGAAAGCAAAGAAGAAAGTCGAACTAAAGACGGAATAACAAAGCGTTGGAAGCGGTATTTCATCAAGAAAGTTGACGGTGATCTATCGTGAACAAATATCGTAGCCGTAAGTATGCGATAAATGGCGTGTTATTTGATTCAAAAAAAGAGGCTTACAGGTGGAGTGAACTTGTCCTGCTACAAAAGGCAGGACAGGTCACAGACCTAAAGCGACAAGTAAAGTTTGAGCTTATACCATCGCAGAGAGTTGACGGAAAAGTGGCAGAGAGGGCTTGTACTTACGTTGCTGACTTTGTATATAAGCGGAACGGAAAAACCGTTGTAGAAGATACAAAAGGCTTCAAGACAAAGGACTATATTATCAAGAGAAAGCTGATGCTGTGGGTACACGGCATACGCATTGTAGAGGTGTAAGAAATGGCTGATGTAAAGTGGATAAAACTTGCTACAAATATATTCGATAATCGCAAGATACGACAAATCGAAACATTGCCCGATGGAAATGCGGTTATTGTTGTTTGGCTCAAATTGCTTTGCCTTGCAGGAGGCATCAACGATTCCGGAATGGTTTATTTCACAAAAGAGATACCATATACAGAGCAGATGATGGCTGCTCAATTCAATATGCCATTATCGACAGTACAGCTTGCAATCAGAACATTTGAGCAGTTTGGGATGGTTGAGGTTGAGGACAATATCTTGCATATTGCTAATTGGGAAAAGTATCAAAGCACCGATAGGCTAAATGAGATCCGAGAGTACAACAGGCTTGCACAGCAGAAATCGAGGGCAAAACGGAAAGCATTGCAGGCTGTCAATGACATGTCAATGACAAGTCAATGCTGTCACGAGACAGATATAGAGAAAGAAGAAGATAAAGAGGAAGAAAAAGAGTATATAGATAAGCCGAAAACCGTTCGCCACAAATACGGCTACTATAACAATGTTCTCTTTACCGATGCTGATCTTGAAAAGCTAAAGACGGAATTTCCCGATTGGGAGCAACGTATTGAACGATTGAGCGAGTACATAGCAAGTACAGGAAAATCGTATAAGAATCATTTAGCTACCATTCGTGCATGGGCAAGAAAAGATAATCAGCATCGAACAGTCGGAGCAAACGGAATTGCTATCACCAATGAAAAATCTGATCTTGACGGAGTGTTTTAAATGAGCGGAATTGAAGCGTTTGTGGAAAATGTAATAACGAGAGCAAAGGAAACAAACAATATTGTCGAAGGCGATTATGTAGGACAGGACAATCTGTACTACTGCGGAAAATGTCACACACGAAAGCAGACGGTGGTAAATCTCTTTGATCGTGAGCGAGTTGTTCCCTGCATATGCCAATGCCGAGCGGATGAACTCAAAGCTGAAGAAGAAGCAATAAAACAGCGAGAGTTCTTTGACAGGGTGATGCGAATGCGAAATGTCGGTTTCCCCGAAAAAGCCATGAAAGAGTGGACATTTGCAAATGATGACGGAAGCAATCCCACTCTATCAAATGCGATGAAAAACTTTGTTGAGCATTTTGACACATTCAAGGAAGAAGGAAAAGGGCTGTTGTTGTTCGGCACTGTGGGAACAGGCAAAACGTATTTAGCTGCTTGTGTTGCCAATGCTCTGATCAGTAAGGGTATTCCCTGCCTTGTTACAAACTTTGCGAGAATTGCAAACGAGGTGCAAGGAATGTTTGAAGGCAAACAGCAATACTATGACAATCTTAATTCATTCCCTCTCCTTGTAATTGACGATTTATCTGCAGAAAGAAAGACAGAATATATGCAGGAAATTGTGTTCAATGTCATAGATTCACGATACCGGGCGAATCTGCCTATTATCGTTACAACGAACTTGACAAGAGAGGAACTGTTAAAGCCTGCCGATCTGACATATCAGCGGATATTCAGCAGATTGTTTGAAATGTGTACGCCAATTGAAGTTTCGGGTAAAGACAGGAGACAAAAAGCATTGCGTGAAGACATCGGAAAAATGAAAAGCCTTTTAGGGTTGGAATAGGAAAGAAGGGATAGCTGTGAAGAAGAAAAGCGAAGTTCAAATTTTTCTTGAGCGAGTTGAAAAGATTGAGACCATCATCGAAAACAAGCTGATAGAGCAACGTCAATGGAGAGAGCTTGCGGAGAACATTACAGCCAATATAGAAGGCGAACGAGTACAATCGAGCAGTACAATAACATCGAAAATGGCAAATGCGGTGTTAAATTGTGTTGTGCTGGAAGACGAGATAGCCGAAGCTGTTGACAAGCTGATTGCAGAAAAGCAGAAGGTCACACAGACTATAGAAAAGCTATACAGCCCTACAGAGTACAAAATTCTGCATATGCGCTACATACAGCACATAAGCCTTGCAGATATAGCGGACAGGCTTGACAAAGAATACACATGGGTTACAACGACCCACGGCAGAGCCTTGAAGAACGTGGGGAAAATGCTTGAAAAAGTGTAAAAACCGGAAAGTTTGTGACTTGGTGTGACTAAATCATATTGCTTGTGACTGTTTCGGGCGATATAATGTACAATGGATAAAAACAAATAGAAGATAAGCACTGCTCTCACCGGGGCGGTGCTTTTCTTTTGAAGCGAAGCAGCAGTAGCTATTCCCTTTTCTTTTTGCTTTTGGGGGTATAGCTATCAAATATCGACTCCGAGGCGGTGCTATTGGGCATCGCCTATGCTGTAAGCGAAGGAAGGAGCAGTATGAAAGCAATAAAGTGTGATTTGCCGTATGCAGAGCAGATAGAGATACTTCCTATGGCAGACTTGCATATAGGCGATTCTCAATGTGATTATAAGCTCGTGCTTGAAACAATCGAATATATAAAGGAAACACCAAATGCTTATTGCATACTTGACGGTGATCTGATGGATACGGCTATAGCATCGAGTATAGGAGATACATACTCGGCACAGCTTCAGCCGATGGAACAGTTAAAGCATTGCGTAAAGATATTTGAACCGATCAAGGATAAAATACTCGCTGTGCTTCCGGGCAATCACGAAAACAGAGTATACAAATCAGATGGAATAGATTTAACAGAGATAATGTGCAGTCAGTTGGGGATACCACAGAAATATTCCCCGACTACTGCTCTTTTGTTTATTCGCTTCGGAACGTCAAGCAGTAAGAAGCACAACAGACCACAGCTTTACACGGTATATGCAACACACGGTAGCGGTGGCGGTAGAAAAGAAGGCGGTAAGATAAACAGACTTGCAGACTTGGCTTCTATTGTAGATGCAGATATATATATTCACGCACACACGCATTTGCCTGCTGTATTCAGAGAGAGCTTCTTCAGAGTAAGCGGAAGCAATTCTTCTGTAGCACAGGTAGAGAAGCTGTTTATAAATTGTGCCTCTGCATTGAATTACGGTGGCTACGGAGACAAGGCAGGATTCAAGCCTGCATCGAAGAAAATGCCTATGCTATATCTGAATGGCTTGAAGCACGATATGTGGGCGAAGATATAACAGGAAAGGGGGAAGCATAATGGCAGAAAACAAGGTAGGAAGACCGACAGTAATGACAGAAACAGTTCTACAGAAATTAGAATATGGTTTTATGAAAGGATTAACCGATGAGCAAGCTTGCGGTTATGCGGATATAGCCCCATCAACGCTATATAATTACTGTAGTGAACATCCCGAATTTATGGAGAGAAAAGAACAGCTTAAAAACAATCCTTCTGTAAAGGCAAAATTGAACATTGTAGAGGCTATTGAAGAAGGCAACGCAGAGCTATCAAAATGGTGGCTTGAACGCAAGGAACGTAACGAGTTCTCTACCAAACAGGAGATTGATGCGAATGTTGATACAGATGTCACGATAAAAATAGAATTGAGTGACGATGAATGAATGTAAACATTAAAATAAGCAAAAAGGTATTTAACGAGGTGTATTTGCCATATCTCGAAAATACAGACCGTTATCTCGTGTTTTATGGCGGTGGATCTTCGGGAAAAAGTTACTTTATAGCACAGAGATTTATATACAAGCTGATTCATCCTGAACGCTGTAATTTGCTTGTAGTCCGTCAGACAGGCGATACAAACAGGCGAAGTACATTCCCTCTCTTAAAGCAAGTTATATCGCATTGGAATCTTGCAGAGCATTTCAAGGTAAATGAAAGTGATATGCGTATTAAGTGCAAGCTCACAGGAAACGAGGTTGCTTTTGCAGGTCTTGACGATGTAGAAAAGATTAAGTCTATCACATTTGAAAATGGTGAACTTACAGACATATGGGTAGAGGAAGCTACGGAAACGCTTGAGCAAGATATAAACCAGTTAAAGGTTCGTTTGCGTGGCGGTAAGACAAAGAAACAGATTGTTTTATCATTCAACCCTATCAATATACAGCACTGGATTAAAGGACACTTCATTGACAGCGGTCTTGCTACAGTGTGCTTCAGTACATACAAAGACAATAAATTCCTGACAGACGATGACCGCAAAGCTCTTGAAGACTTAAAGAACACAGATGAATACACCTACGAGGTTTATTGCCTCGGTAAGTGGGGTATTCTCGGCAAGACAGTATTCGATGCAAGGGCGATACAGAAACGCCTTGAAGCGATACCTAAAGCCATTAAAACAGGATATTTCATTTATGATTATGATGGCTTGAAGATAACCAATATCAAATGGGTAAACGATAAGAGCGGATATATCAAGATATATCAGATACCAAATCAACCTGAATTCACAGAGTATTGTATAGGCGGTGATACGGCAGGAGAAGGAAGTGACTTCTTCACAGGTCACGTTCTTAATGCAAAGACAGGTGAACAGGTTGCGGTATTGAAGCATCAGTTTGATGCAGACCAATACACAAGGCAGATGTATTGTCTTGGCAAGTATTACAATGATGCTCTGATCGGAATAGAAGCAAACTTTGACAGCTATCCAATAATGGAACTGCAGCGCATAGGATACTTAAAGCAGTATGCACGAGAGGCGGTTGACACCTACACAGGCAAGACGGAGAAGCGATTTGGCTTTAAGACCACTTCCCTTACCCGACCAACCATTATATCAAGGCTTATAGAGGTTGTCAGAGAGCATTGTAGCCTCTTAAATGACAAGGAAACACTTGAGGAGCTATTAACTATCATCCGCAACGAAAAAGGGCGCATAGAAGCACCACAGGGCGGTCACGATGATATGATGATGGGACTTGCAATAGCGCATCATATAAGAGAGCAAGTGGTATTCATTGAAGAGCCTGTTATAATGCCTTCAAGATACAGCTTTAACATAGAAAAGCAACGTGAAACACAATACGATTACGGAGAGGAAATAATCCCAATATAATACTCAACAAGGAGAAGATATGGAACTTAATGACACTATCGAAATGATGAATAGCCCCGACTACAAAGAAAGATTTAAGGCTGAATTTTGGCAAGTTAAAATCCGTCAGCACAAGCTGTACAGTATGCTTGTTAAGTATAAGGCAAATAAACTGGATTTTGCTCCTCGTTGTTCTTACGAGTTACTGTATGAACAGTGTCAAGTAATGGGAAAGTACATACTTCTGCTTGAAGCAAGGGCAGAGATTGAGGGTATTGATTTATGGAATTGATATTTACGATATTTACTTTAGGCGCACTTAACATAGTGTGCTTTTTTATTGGTGCAAAGATAGGTCAGAAGGTAGTCAAGGGCGAGGAAATCAAAGCACCGGAGATTACAATACCTACACCTATTCGGGATTATCAGAAGAAGAAACAGGCAGAAGCCGAACAGGAAAAGATTGATACTATTATGCAGAATATTGAAAGATATGATGGCACAAGCATGGGACAGAAAGATGTGTTGTGAGGTGATTAAATGGGAATGGATTTGCAGGAAATAAAGCAGACCGAAATATGGGAACTGTATGAGAAGGGTCGAAATTATCACAGGCGAACAGGCATTTATAATGATACAGACCGAAACTACCGAATGTATAACGGCAATCAATGGGAAGGTGCAAAGCTCGGTGATGTAGAGCCTGTACAGAAGAACTTTATCAAGCCCATTGTAAAGTACAAGTGTTCTGTTATTCACGATAACCTATACGCTGTTGTTTATTCTTCACAGAACTATGAGAACAGAGTATTCCAAAAGGAAGCAGGGCGATATTGTGAGCTTCTTAATGGTTATATAAGTCGCCTTTGGGAAAAGGACAAGATGGATTTCAAGGGCAGACGAGTAACAAAGGATGCTGCAATCAATGACGAGGGTATCATCTATGTCAACTTCGACAGAGAGAAGATGCAACCTGTCCACGAGATTGTAAAGAAGAATGACATCTATTACGGCAATGAGAATGACGATGATATACAGTCACAGCCTTATATTCTCATTCGTAAGCGTATGCCTTTGTCCAATGCTATTGAGTTTGCATTGAGCGAGGGCATGAGTGAATCAGAGATACCTAATATCACAACTGATTCAGATAACTTTGAGGAAAGCGGAGATGCTTCAAAGGAAGAAGTAGACGATATGGTGACTGTCGTCTACAAGATGTACAAGCAGGATGGCACAGTGCATTACTCTGTTGCCACAAGGCTTGTAGATATTGTAGAGGATGTTGACACAGGACTTTCCCTTTACCCTATTGCTCACTTTATCTGGGAAGAAAAAGAAGGCTCTGCACGAGGAGAGGGTGAGGTCAGATACCTCATTCCCAATCAGATCGAGGTAAACCGCACCGAAGTAAGACGAGTGCTTACAGTTAAGTATCAGGCATATCCGCAGAAGATAGCCGATGTAAGCAAGATTTCCAATCCTCAAGCATTGAATACTGTTGGCGGTACAATTCGCACCAATGGTCAGCCTGTGGATGATGTGCATAAGATTGTGGGTACAATTCCCCCTGCACAGATGTCACCTGATGTTAAACAGCTACAGGAAGACTTGATACAGGTTACAAGAGAGCTTGCAGGCGCAGGCGATACAGCAACAGGTCAGGTCAACCCCGAAAGTGCATCAGGACGAGCTATTCTTGCCGTACAGCAGGCTTCACAAGCTCCTATGACAGAGCAGAAGGAATCCTACAAGAACTTCATTGAGGATATTGCAAAGATTGATTTGGAATATCTTGTTGTCTATTCGGAAGACGGTGTAAACATGGAAGAAACCATGACAGACCCCATGACAGGCGAAGAATACGTTCAGATGGTCAATGTTCCGCAGACTGTTCTTCAGCAGTTGCAGGCAACAGTAAAGATTGATATCACTCCAAAGAGCGTATATGACCGCTTTGCTATGGAGCAGACAATGGAAAACTTCCTTATTAACGGATTTTTCAACCCACAGCGAATAGCAGAGTTTGAAGCATATGTGAAAGCATTGCCTGATGATTCCGTTGCACCTAAACAGGATTTGCTTGAATGTATTGAGAACGTCAAGGAGACACAGGCACAGATTGCACAGATTAACGCACAGGCACAGCTTATGCAACAGAGAGCGCAGCAATTCCTTATGGAAGATCCTGAAGCACAGTCTTCACAGATGGCAGATGCACAGATGCAGATGATGATGCAACAGGAAGCACAGTTTGCCAATCAGGAAGCACAGCTTGACGAAGAAACCGCAGCAGCGGAAGCAAACATAGATGAATAAGGAGCAATAATGAAGAAGTTATTTATTTCACAGCCTATGAAGGGCAAAACAAACGAAGAAATTTTAGCTACAAGAGAAAGGGCTATTACATCAGCGGAAAGGGAGTTGGGGGAAAAGGTCGAGGTTATTGACTCTTTTTTCAAGGATGCTCCCGTAGAAAAAAATCCGCTTTGGTATCTTGCAAAATCTCTTGAATTGCTTTCAACGGCTGATGTGGCGTATTTCGCCAAAGGTTGGGAAGATGCAAGAGGATGTCGCATTGAGAATACTTGCGCTATAGAGTACGGCATTGAGCTTGTAATCGAAGACTACAGAGCAGACGAATAAGAAAGGATGTAATTATAATGGCAATCAAGATTAAGGGTAGTGGCACGATCAAGAGCAAGATTCCTGAAGTTGTCACAGGAAAGACCGCAGCGAAGAACGCAAGTAAGGGTATGACAAACAGAACGGTGAAGACCCCTTCAACAATGAGCGGTAATATCGGCAGAAATACAGCGACAGTAGCAAGGAAGCCTGTTGCCAACCGGACACCTACAGCCTCGTCTATCAGCGGAGCTACCCGACCTACAGCAACAGCAACAAAGAATACTGCGCTGAAGGCAGGAACTATTACAAACAACGCACCGAAGGCTTTTGTCAACAGCAAGACACCTACAATGTCCTCTTACGCAAGCAAGAGCGGTGCTACAAGAAAGAAGCTTTATTAAAACAGGCACTCTATATTGAGTGCCTTTTATATTGCCCAAACATTTATGGCGTAAAACTGTATGGATTGAGAGAAACAAACTCGTAAAAATAGGAAAGGAAAATTGTTATGGAAGATAACAAGAACTTTGTAGAAGAATCTACTGAAAACGTGGAAACGGCAACCACAGAAGAAATCGCTTCGGAACAGGTAGAACAGCCTGTTGAAAAGACCTTTACACAGTCGGAACTTAACGAGATTGTGAAAGGCGCAAAGGCTCGTGCAAAAGCACAGGTACGCAAGGAATATGACCGCAAGTACGGCAACCTTACAAATGTACTGAAGGCAGGCACAGGCAAAGAGAGTGTTGAGGAAATAACCGACACATTTGCAAATTTCTATGAAGGAAAAGGAATTAAGATTTCTCGTGAGCCTAATTACACAGAAAAAGACATCGAGGTTCTTGCCACGGCAGAAGCTAACGAGGTTATTCGTATGGGCTACGATGAAGTAGTGGATGAGGTTGACCGATTGGCAGACCTCGGTGTTGAAAATATGACACCACGAGAGAAAATGTATTTCAAAGCCCTTGCAGAACATCGTCAGAACACCGAGCGACAGAATGAGTTGGCAAAGATAGGTGTGACAGAAGAAATGTTTAACAGCAAGGAATTTCAGGACTTTGCAAAGCAGTTTAATCCTACAACGCCCATTGCGGATATTTTCAATATCTACAACAAAATGCAACCAAAGAAAGAAATTAAACCAATGGGAAGTATGAAGAATTCAAACTCTGGAGATAGCGGTGTAAAGGATTTCTACACGCCCGATGAAGCTCGCAAATTTACACGAGAAGAGTTGAATAAGAACCCTGCTCTGTTTGCAGCTATTGAAAAGTCAATGCAGAAGTGGAAATAAATCATACTTTCCTCACATGAAAGGAAAGGTAAAACATTATGGCAGTAACCAATTTTATTCAGCAGATTTGGTCGAAGAAGATTCAGGATGACCTTGAGCTTAAGTGTAAGCTCGTTGACAACTGTCTTCGTGAGTACGAGGGCGATTGCAAGTACGCACAGAGCGTAAAGATTCTCGGTGTAGGTGAGCCTACTATCGGTGATTACGACAACACAAAGGACATCAACATCGAAGAGATGTCTGACCGTGGTCAGGTTCTTACCATTGATCAGGCGAAGTATTTTGCTTTCTACGTTGATGATGTAGACAAGGCGCAGTCTGTACCTGGTCTTAAGGAGAAGTATCAGGAGAAGGCTGTACACGGTCTTGCTGTCGCTCGTGATACATACGTTGCAAATCTTATCAAGGGCGCAGCCAATGCAACTACGGCAGACGATAACACAAGAGAGGCTGTTAAGGAAGCTATTGACGGTGCTATCGTTGCTCTCCGCGAGCGTAACTTTGACGAAGAGGGTGTTATCGAGATCACTCCTGCCGTTTACAACGTATTCAAGAACGAGCTTATCACTCTGTCTACCGACAACCCCGAATACATCAAGAAGGGTATCGTAGGCGTTTACGATGACTTCAAGGTTATCATGTCCAACAACATGGCAAAGGACAGCACCTATGCTTACTGCTGTGTTCGTGGCAAGAAGGCTATTGCCTTTGCAGGACAGATCAACGAGGTTGAGGCTCTTCGTGCCGAGAAGCGATTCAAGGATATCGTTCGTGGTCTTGACACATTCGGTGCAAAGGTCATTGACGAAGCACGTATTCAGGTTATCAAAGTTCCTGTTGGTGCTTAAGTCGTAAAATCATCCCTCAAATCACGAGGAAAGTAACACCTTGGGGGGAGTAGCAATACTCCCCTCTTTTCGTGAATTTAGAACGATTTTTCTATGTTGACGAAAGGAAAGGAGAGATAAAAATGCAGGTATTTATAAGGAAACCGAGTATTGACTTGTTTTCGGGTATTCGTGTGGATAAGGACACGGTGCTGACATACGAGAACAAGAACGTAAAACAGAAGCTTGAGGGGCTTGTTTTCCGATCTGTTACAAAGGTACAGGGAGAGGGCTTCAAGAGCAAATATGACACAACGATTTACCTCAATGAAGGCGATGTGCTTATCTTTGAGGAAGAAGGCAGAGGCTACATTAAGCCTGTCGAGGAATTTGTGACCGTTGAAGAAGCTGCGGACGATCTCAACAACATCAAGGGAGTGGGTGAATAAATGTTTGTTATTAACGAGGATTTAAGTATATATCTCACAAGAGGCGATTCTGCGGTGTTTTCTGTGGGCGCAAACATAGGTGAAACAGAATACACATTCAAAGAGGGCGATGTTGTGCGCTTCAAGGTGTTCGGCAAGAAAAACTGCGAAGATGTTGTTTTGAAGAAGGATGTCGTTGTAGGAGAAGCAACAAATCTTGTGCAAATCGCTCTTGACAGCGATGAGACAAAGATAGGCGATGTTATAAGCAAGCCTACAGACTATTGGTATGAGGTTGAGCTGAATCCCGACACATATGCACAGACAATTATCGGCTATGACGAAGACGGAGCAAAGATATTCAAGTTGTATCCTGAAGGTGGTGTGACAAATGAGTAATGTGATTCGTGGAAAGATGTCTACTGAAGGCGCAATCAGCGGAAATCTGGGAGCAGTGTTTGCCAAAGACGGAAAATCCGCTTACGAGGTTGCTGTTAAGAATGGCTTTGAAGGAACTGAAACAGAGTGGCTTGCATCGCTGCAAGGTGAGCAAGGCATACAGGGTGAGCAAGGCATTCAGGGTATTCAAGGTATTCAAGGCGAAAAAGGCGACAAGGGTGACAAAGGCGACACAGGCGCACAAGGCATTCAGGGCGAAAAAGGTGACAAGGGTGACAAGGGAGACCGAGGCATCCAAGGTGAAAAGGGCGACAAAGGCGACAAAGGCGATAAGGGAGACAAGGGCGATACAGGATTGACCGGAGCAACAGGCGCACAGGGAGAAAAAGGCGATAAGGGCGATACAGGAAATTCCGGTGTTTATCTTGGTTCAGGCGATATGCCTGCTGACTGCAATGTGCAGATTGATCCTGACGGTGATGTTTTAACACTTGAACAGCTTATTAGAAAAGTGGTTACAAATGTCAATAAGATTTCATCTGTAACATTACTTGCAAATCAATGGGAAGGCACAATAAGTCCGTATCGCCAAGCTGTGACTATTTCGGGAACGACAGAAAACAGCAAAATTGATTTGAACCCCACGATAGAGCAGTTAAATATTTTTCATAACAAAGATATAGCGTTTGTTGTTGAAAATAACAATGGTGCAACATCTGTATATTGCATAGGGCAAAAGCCAACAAACGATTATACCATTCAAGCAACGATTACGGAGGTGGCGATAGATGGCTAATATAGTTGGAGGGGTAACATCTATTAACAACCCTCGCACGAATTGGGCGCAAACTGATAAAACAAAGGCAGATTTCCTTAAAAACAAACCTTCAGTTGCCAATGCTCTCAAAGGCACAGCAAGCGGTGAAGCTATTGCTATTTCAGATGCTTCTCCTATTGAGCATGAGATGGATGTTAAAGTGAGGGGCAAGAACCTCATAAATATGTCGGCTGTCACAATTCCTAATGGGCAAAGCTATTCTTACGAAAATGGAATAGCAACAATATCACAAGGAACTTACGTGTATTCACCAAGAGCAAGATGGGATTTCGTTGATGTCTCTATGTTTGAAGGAAAAACATTAACTGTTTCTCTTGATGTCACTGAGGATCAAGGTACAAATACTCAGGGCAATATCCTCTACATACAAGGCATTAGTGATAAAGAGTATGCTTTAAAAACTCATGGTTTTACCCAGACAGGAAAAATAACTCTTACATATACTTTTGCGGATAAGTTAGATTATGACAAGATTAGAATTATGCTCTATGCCCAGCATCTTAAGGACGCTTCTGAGAGTTTGAGTTTCACTAATGTGCAGTTTGAAATAGGCACAACCGCCACAGACTATGTTCCTTATATAGAGGACATCAGCTCAGTTAAGGTTAAGAAGTATGGGAAGAACCTTATTGATATTGATAATCCATCTTCTTTTAATAGTGCAAACTATGAAGTGGCAGATGATGTGGTAACAATTACGCGAAGAGATAGTGCTTACTATCCATCTATCTATTTTAAGGTTGGCAAGTACGCTGATTTTGTTGGAAAGACTATTACTTTTTCGTGCACTATCCTCTCAGACGGTGGCACGAGTGATATGAAGAATATTATGTATCTTAGCGGTAGTCAGGGCAATAGCTTTTCCAAATTCACTATTCAGACACACGTTCCGACCGTTGGTGTTGTACAGAAGGTGACAGCCACCATTCCAGAAAACGCAGAAGCAGAAGATTTAGTAGCGCGTGTTTTTTTACAAAGTATGGCTGAGGTTGGTGAAGTGATGACAATTGCCGGCTTTCAACTTGAAGTCGGCACAACCGCAACCGCCTACGAGCCTTATATCGAGCCTATTGAATATCCTGTTTCCGCAGATGGCGCAGTAGAGGGCATCACGCCTTACAAGGATACTACAACGCTCGTGACAGATACAGCAGGTGCGGTAATTGATTGCACTTATAACAGAGATGTAAACAAGGTAATTACAGACCTTGAAAACAAATTCAACACGCTTCTTGCAACTATCGGGGGGTGAGTAAATGACATTATTTGAAAAGGCTTGCGAAATCCTTAAAAGCACAGTTTATCTGTCGAAGAAAAATGCTTCCCTTGTCACCGATGATGAGGAGCGCATAAAAGTGTCTGTTCTCTACCCCGATTGGGAAACAGGGGAACACAAGGTTGGCGAGATATACAACGCTGTCGGACAGACATGGGAATGTTTTCAGGCATACGACAATGCGATATATCCCGATATTAACCCCGAAAATTCAGCATGGTTTACGTTCAACAGACCCTTGCATGGCAAGTCACCCGAAACGGCAAGACCGTTTGTTAAGCCTATGGGAGCGCATGATATGTACCATGCAGGAGAATACATGATCTGGACGGACGGTGCGGTCTATAAATGCGTGACCGATACAGGTTACACTCCCGAAGAATATGCGCCTGCGTGGGAGAAGCAATATAACTTGGAAGGGGCGGTAAAATGGCAATATTAAAAATCAGAGACGCTGACGGAAATATTCGTGAGATTCTTGCAATCAAGGGCAAGGATGGAAAAGACTGTGTTTTGACTCCTGCGGACAAGCAGGAAATAGCAAATCAGGTGTCGGCATCGGCACAGGTATTGCCACCTGTTAATGCCAACGACAACGGAAAGTTTCTGAAGGTAATCAACGGTGCTTGGGGTGCTGTTGCTCTTAATAGTGCGGAAGAGGTGGCATACTGATGGCTGAAAGATTATTTGAAGAAGTAAGCAGAACATTAAATGTGATTGGTGGCACAGAGGAAACAATAACTCTATCGAGAGTACCCGATTACATTGTTGTTGATCTTACGACCGAGAGTGTCACATTTTTGGAAAATGCCACGATTTTGCAGGGCGAGGACATTGGTTGGGATGACATCACAGGTGGTAGTTTTACAGGTGGCATATCTTTGGAAGGCAACACTGTAACGGTCGGCTACTATAGTGGCGGTGCGTATGCCCCGACATTGACAGTTAAGGCATATATCGGTCAGGTGATGGTAGACGATATAACACTTTCAAATATCGCTGATGCTATCCGTGGGAAAAACGGAACGGACGAGAAATATTTGCCGAGTGAAATGGCTGATGCTATTGAAGCGATATCTGCAGGTGGTGGAGCGAATGAAGTTGTGGATTTTGTTCCGCAGACCGAAACAAAAACGGTGACTATACCTTACACCAAAAGCGGAAACCCGAATTTCATTTGTGTCTATACCAAAGATTCGACTTCGCTTCGTGCAAGTGGGCAGAGGTTGATTTGGCAGGGAGCAGGATATGCGGATGACGGAACTATTCTTCACGGTGGATATGCCGTAACACTTGAATCAACAGGCGAAATTGATTATTGGAACAGAAATATTACCTACAGCATCGGTGACGGAACGATAACAATTACGGTTGAAAAGCATATGCTTGCAGGTGTGTTATATAAAATAATTGTCTATTAAGAGGTGATCAAATGACCTTAAAAGAAATGAAAATGAAGGTGCTTGCGTTGATTGAGGAGTTAAATCCCGACCATCCTCTTTTGACGGAAGACCCTGACATTGCAGCAAAGATAAATGATGTTATAAATCAGATTCTCTTTGAATTGGCACGAATCAAGAAAATCCCCAAATATGTGGAATTTGAAGTAAGCAAGGGTGACAAGATTGATTTTGCCGACATCGAAAAGAAATGTGGTTACGAAGTGTTTCAGATCATGCTCTTTGGCGGTGTAAACAACATTCCCAGAGCAGACGGAACAGTTTTTAAGATTCTTGAAAGCGGTACGGCTGAAGTTGATGTTTTCGTTTACCCTGAAAGAATTACGAGACTAACCAAAGACAACCACGAGCTTGAATTGAGCGCAGATGCACTTGAGATTATGCCTTACGGTGTTGCAGGCGATCTCTTGAAGAGCGATGTTTCGGCAGAGTACGGAAACATCTATTCTACACGATACGAGAGCATGAAGCAGATGCTTGACCCAAGATACCAGATGCCAAGCATATACATTGAAGGTGGTGTAGACATTGGCTGATATTGTTAGCAGAGTTTACAGCAACTTTCGGGGGTGCGATTTCAGAGGATTAGAAGTCAATCTTTTGCGCTCCCCCGACAGCTTGAACGTATGGAAGGATTACAAGAAAACAGAGAGCATCCGCACAAGACCGGAAACAGAGCTTGACACATCATTCACAGACCCTGTGTATGGTGTGTTTTTCTATGGGGACGAAATGCTTGTGCATAGCGGAAGCAAGCTGTACAAGGTCGAGGTCAAGGACAAGGACAAGGTGGTTACAGAGCTTTACGCCGATCTGAATGCAACAGCAAGCAACAGCTTTATCTATGACGATGTTTGGTACTTCAAGGACGGTAAGCATTACCTGAAGTATGACGGAACAGATATAAGCAATGTGGTTGATGGTGCTTACATTCCCACCACAACGATTGCAAGAAAGCCTATGGGTGGCGGTACAAAGTACGAAGATGTCAATATGCTCTCCGACTACCGAAAGAACAGTTTTCTTTCTGACGGTGCTTCATTCAGTTATTTTCTCGATGTGATGAATATTGATGAAGACTATCCCCCCGAAGTTACTGTTGACGATAAGGTTGTTTCACCTGACGAATATACAGTTGATTATAAGGAAGGCAAGATAGTATTCAAAAATACTCCACCTGACGAGCCTTTGACAGCAGGACGAGACAACGTAATTGTCAAGTTTAAGAAGGCTGTACCGAAATATCATGACAGTATCATGAAATGCAGTACGCTTCAGGTGTTTGATAACCGTGTGTTCTTTAGCGGAAATCCTGACCATCCCAACATGATGTGGAACAGTAGCTTGAATGACCCTTCTTATGTAAGCGACTTGGACTATTACAAAGAGGGTATGGACAGCGCAGCAATCAAGGGCATGGTGGCAGGAAACAACGCTCTGTGGGTATTCCGTGAGCCTTCTGATTCCAACACAACGATATTCTATCATACTCCCACATTGGACGAGGAATACGGCAAGGTCTACCCTTCCTCGCATTCAAGCGTAACAACAGGATGTATTGGCAAGGCAATCAACTTCAACGATGATA
>JAEIGA010001177.1_pt1 | contig 40225 bp, 65 predicted proteins | sample 9270691 | NCBI WGS metagenome assembly JAEIGA01 (sample SAMN17057246, study PRJNA624740) | gut metagenome | biome: biome; isolation source: fecal sample | host: Bos grunniens | place: China: Xizang | collected 2019 | reverse complement strand
GTAAATTTAAAGTTAGTAACTCAGCTATAGTGAAAATTTTAGCGATTGCGCCTGCCGATATTCGTATGGAGGGCGATGTGTTTCTTACCTACGACGAGCTTTTTGCAGGTTGGCATGATGATAGATATTTAAAACAATGTCTTTATAATCTTCAAGAAAAATATGATTGTGATGGAATATCTAAAACTGAATGGGATCCAATTTATGATATGTACAAAAATTATTTTTTATAATATAATTATTATAAAAAATAAAGGAGGAACCTGTTATGGGAAACGTAGAACTATTAAGAGAATTTATTGAGAGAAGTGGTATATCACTTACTAATATTGCTAAGCAGCTTAACATTACGTATGTAGCGCTTAACAATAAGCTTAAAGGTAAGTTTGCTTTTACTCTTGATGAGGCACTGTTATTGAAGAAAATTCTTAAATTAACACAATCAGAGTGGAATGCCATATTTGATGAGGAGACATGATAATGATGAAGTGTTGTGATTGTGGTTGGACAGGCGAAACATATGAATTACAAAAAATAGAAGAATCACGAGGTGAATTTTGGGGAATGCCCGCATATGAGACCATGTACTACTGTCCTAATTGTGGATCTGACTGTATAGATGACTGTATAGATAACGATGAGGAAATCTAAATGAATCTTTATCCGCATCAAATAGAGGCTCTAGAATTAGTAAAAGATAGAAATAAATGTGCTATATACTATGATATGGGTCTTGGAAAAACTTATATAGGCTCTGAGAAGATGATTCAGCTCGGCAGTAAGATCAATTTGGTAATTTGCCAAAAGTCAAAAATTGATGATTGGATAGAGCATTTTTGGAATAATTATCGTTGCAAAATTTTAGCAGCAGATTTGACTAAGCCTAAGGCATTTGCTTTATTCTTAGAATCAGTAAAAAAAGGTGTATATATGCCAGTAGTCGGTATTATCAATTATGATCTAGTGTGGAGAAGAAAAGAATTACTTAAATTAAGTGACTTCACTCTTATGCTTGATGAATCATCTTTGATCACTAATAGAACGGCTAAGCGTTCAAAGTTTATACTTAAATTGCAGCCTACAAATGTGATTCTTTTATCTGGGACGCCAACAGCTGGCAAATATGAAAAGCTTTGGTCACAACTAAAATTATTAGGTTGGAATATCGATGAAGATACATTTTGGAGATCATATGTGGATTATGAATGGATAGATCAAGACGGTTATTGGAATAAAAAAATCAATGGCTATAAAAATGTAGATCATCTTAAGAGAAGACTTGCTAAATTTGGAGCCATATTTAAGAAAACTGAAGAAGTCATTAATTTACCAAATCAAATAGATCAGATGATTTACATTGAGCCAAGTAAAGAATATAAATTCTTTAAGAAAAATCATTATCTTGAGATTGATGGTAAAGAGCTTATTGGAGACACTGTCTTGACTAAGATTTTATATGAAAGACAACTCTGCGGCCAATATAGTCAAGACAAGATCAAAGCATTTCAGGATCTTGTAGAATCAACTGAAGACCGACTTATAGTATTTTATAATTTTACAGATGAACTTGTAAAAATGATACGCGCACTACCTGAGAATAGATTACATTATTCAACTATTAATGGTAAATGCAAGAACTTATATGATTACGAGAATTATGATGACAGTATTACGTTTGTGCAATACCAGGCAGGTGCTTATGGTCTTAATCTTCAAAAAGCCAATAAGATCATTTATTTTAGTTTACCATTAGGTATGGGATCTTGTGATCTTTGGGAACAATCAAAAAAGAGGATTCATAGAATTGGTCAAAACAAAACGTGTTTCTATTATTATTTGTTAGTGAGGAATAGTATAGAAATTTGGAATTTAGAATTGCTTAAAGTTGGTAAAGAACTCACTGATGATTTATTTAAAATGGAGGAATGATATTTTGAAATTAAATAAAATAATGATCATGACATTAATGTTATGTCTTATTATATCAAAATCAGTATATGCACAAGATAACGCAAATGCTTCAAATGAAGATCAGATCAAAAAAGCTGAACAGTACTTACAAGAAAAGGGTATTGAAGTTCCTGAAGAGATAGAAGAATTATGTGAGTATTATGGGAATAAATATAAGATTGCACCTGAATTATTAGAAGCCATTATTTGGAAAGAGAGTAGATTTCAGTCTGATGCAGTCAGTCCATCAGGAGCATGTAAAGGTTTAATGCAGATAAACATTAAATCCCACATTGAAAGAATGGAAAAACTAAAAGTAAGAAATATTTTTGATCCCGCTGCAAATATAGCTGTGGGTAGCAATTACTTAAATGATCTATTGAATGATAATAGTATAGAGATTGCAATAATGTTATATAATGGCGATTCAAATGCATATAAGAATGGGTATATATCAAGCTATACAAAAGAAGTTCTTGATATATCAGAAGCATTAGAAAAAATTCATAATAAATGAAGAAGTATAAGGAGAAAAAATGACAAGGGTCGAAGAAAATAAAAATGTTATTGATGGAATGATTAAAATGTCGGGACAAAAGCCAACTGGGACTTATGAAGAAATGGTAACATTTCAGTTGGGTGTAATCGCTACAATGCTTGCAGATATATCTAAAAGCCTTGCGATCCTTGCTAATAAGGCAGAAAGTGAAGAATGAAACATGACAGATATAGAGTTAGTTATTAAAGTACCTAAGAATTTATATGAGGCATACAAAGGCAGACCACCCATGTTGGGTGATGCAGGTATGGATATGATAGCACAATCAATAGCAAACGGCACACCACTACCAAAAGGACATGGAAGACTTATAGATGCTGAACGAATAAGAATTGTACGTGCTCCAGACAGTGCTATTGACGATAATATAGAGACAACTATATGGGCAATCAAGCAGTATATAAGTCATTTACCAACAATCATAGAAGCAGATAAAGGAGAATGAGGGACACGGAATGACAAGAGAAACAATAAAAATGTCGCACGAAGAAATGATAGATACCTTAAAAGGATTGGTGTTTGGTACATTTGATAGAACGACAGTTAAAGAACGAGAAGCATTAGATATGGCAATCAAAGCATTAGAGCATGAGTCAAGTAGAGATATGGCAGAAATAGAGGAAATAATAAATTGTGATGCCGATGCTGAAACAAAGTGCAAAATGATTTCTAACATTTTAACCGCTAAACCGCACTATTTCGAATAGCCACAGGAAAAGGAGGATGTAGAATGACGAATGAAGAAGCTACAATACAAGCGCTAAAAGGACATATACAAGCACTACAAGGACATATAGAAGCACTTAACGAAATAATAGAAAATCAAGACATAGTTATTAAGACACTAAAGCAAGAGCCTTGTGAGGATTGTATCAGCAGACAATATCTTCTTGATAACTGTGTTGTAGATAAGGTAACAATGCCCTATGTACCAGTTAATAAGATAGAAAATGCACCACCCGTCAATCCACAGCCAAAGACAGGACATTGGATAGACTTAGATGGAAAATCAGCGGTTTGTTCTTGTTGTTATAGAAATAACACATTATACGGTGATTTTTGTAAATGGTGTGGAGCCAAGAATAATTGAGTCACAGGAAAGTGAGGATGAGGAATGACAGGAAAGTGGAAGGCAGATCAACACAATGATAGGAATGTCACACAGATAGACAACAGAGACGCAGAAAGAATAGACATAACAGACGAGCACTACCACGAAAAGTGGGACACAATATCATGCCCACATTGTGGATGTAGTTTATCATCTTATGTAGTTATGCCATTTCATTTTTGCTATGTGTGCGGTGGGCAGTTTGGAGAAAATAAAATCACATACAAGGCAGAAAGTGAGGACAAGGAATGAGAGCATATATAAATCGTGCAGACAAAAAAGACGGAAATTCTTGGGAATATTGGAGACATAAATAGCGTAAGAAAAGATAGTTATGGCTTTTTTGGGGCTGATGTACCGTGTGTGTTACTTACCGATGAATTTGATCCACAGGAAAGCGAGGAATGAATGATGGATTGGGTTTATGAGAGACTAAATGAACTTGTTGAAAGTGGAGAAATGACCGAGGAAGAAGCAAGGCGAGAATATAAAGAATACAAAGAAGCACAGGCAGAGGAATATATGAATGAATGTCTGTATGACGAACAGTTTTGAGCCACAGGAAAGAGAGGATAAGGGATGAGTGAAGCGGAATTATATAATGTCGTAATAATGTTTATGAACCATGTAAGACCTGATGGGGAATTGGGTGCGTTTAGATATGACGAGGTTATTTATATCCACGAGCTGTTAAACAAAATCAAGGCAGAAAGTGAGGATGAAGAATGAACAGAGAAGAAGCAATAAAAGACTACATCATGCCTGCCCTTAAAAGGACATGGAATGATGATAGGTGTATTGAAATCATATCAGCGATAGAACAAGACCCTTGTGGGGTTGTCCTTGACAAGATAAGAGACGAGATCGAGAGCGCAAGTCACGGGAAATGGTATGTCGGCAGAATTGATGGAAAGTCGGAAGAGGTTTTACTGCTTGATGAAGTATTGCAGATTATCGACAAATACAAGGAGGACACATGAAAGATAAGCTGATTAATGAACTGATTATTCAATGGCTCAATGAGAGGGATGAAGTTCTCAAGACTCATGATGTATCCTTGTTCAAGGAGTTTGTTACAAGGTGGAGGGGGTATGGATTCTATGATGATACTCCATTTCTGGACTCATCCAGTGATGAGGTCATTGAGGTCGCAATGAGAAAAATGATATGCAACCTCCCCACCATGAGCCAGAAGGAAAAGAAGGAGGCAGTAGAGTGGCTGACAAGCCGGGGATATACAACAAGGATTTAGAGATTCTGGACAGGATCGCAAGTGGTAAGAGCATATACAGTTTTGTGTGTGCAAACGGCAATGACGTTATCTAGGCAGCAAAGGCCGGGGCCGAAGCGATAAGGTTTAAGCAAAAGTTAGATGAAAAATTAAGGGAGGGCATAGATGAAAGAAACATGTCGGTTTTACCACAAAACCCTAAAGAGGTGCATCGCACTCAAGGAAGTTTACTGTGACAATGAGGATTGTTCATTCTATAAACCAAGGGGAGAACAAGTATGGACACAGGAATCTTACTCAAATCAATCAAACAGAAATACCAAAAAATAACTTGTGATCATAAATGGAAAAAAATAAAGACTATTTATAAAAAAAGATACAATGGGGGAGATGTGGATATTCTATATCGATGTGATAAGTGTAATAAAGAAAAAATTATGATTAAACAAGTAATAAAGGTAGAATTGGAGGACTTATGAAAGAAACACCATTTAAAAATAGAGTTATAAGATATTTGGCAGAGATAAATGCATGGTATATCAAATATTGGGCTGGATCAAAATTCACAAAAGAAGGTATTCCTGACATTCTAGCTTGTATTAATGGAAAATTTTATGGTATTGAGTTGAAAGCAGATGATGGAAAACCCACATTGTTACAACTTAAAAAATTAAGAGATATAAGAAACTCCGGAGGTATTGGCGTTTTACTTTATCCTAAAGATCTAACATATTTTAAGGCACTCGTTAAGGGCACCGAATTTGGAGAATATTGGTATAAAGAAAATAAACGAATGCAGCAAAAATTATTTAATGAGTTGAATATTTAATTTTTGTCTATCAATTAAAAAAATTTTTATTATTTTATAAAAAACTATTTACAATGTATTTTCAACAGTGTATAATCATTTTTATAATGGAGGTATGAATATGGAAGAAACTTTTAAGATTGAAAATGACAAGAGTGCGGATTGGGCAATTAAGCAGATCCATGAGGCAGAAAATGAACGCGATCGTTTGATTGCATTAGCTAATGATCAGATCGCAGATCTTAAAGATCACATTGAAGAGTTAGTCACTAAATGTGATCATGACACAGCTTATCTGAAGTCTCTTTTAGCAGAATATTTTGAGACTGTAAAAAGTAAGGAGACAAAGACTCAGAAAACTTATAAGCTTTTATCTGGAACACTCGTATTTAAGAAACCAAGCACAAAGATCAACCATGACGATGATAAATTAATCAAAGCCCTTGATGGTACTCAATTTGTAGAGATTAAGAAGTCACTAAAATGGGGAGAGTATAAAAAGAACTTGATCATTAGCGATAATGACGTAATTGATACTACGACAGGTGAAGTCATAGAAGGTTGTTCAGTTGAAGATGTGCCTGCATCTTTTACAATTAAATATTAAGGAGGAATAAATATGTCAGAGAAAATTTTGATTATGGGAGAAAGTGGAACTGGTAAATCTACTTCAATTCGTAACTGCGATCCCTCAATTACTGCAATTGTTAATCCTGTAGGTAAACCATTACCATTTAGAGGATCAAAAAAGTTTACAACATTAAATGGAGAGACTGATTCTGATGAGATAGTTGATTTTATGAAGAAACAGGCTAATAACGGTAAAAAGATCATTATTGTTGATGATTTCCAGTATATCTTATCTGTGCCTTATATGAACCGCATCAAAGAGAACGGATGGGATAAGTGGAACGACTTCGGTGAAAATTATTTCAAGATCATTAATATTTGCAACGAACTTCCTGAAGATGTGTGCGTTTATTATTTGACACACTGTGAAACTCTTGAAAATGGTATAACAACAGTTAAACTTATCGGTAAGCTGCTTCGTGAAAAAATCACGATCGAAGGATTATTTACAATAGTTCTTAAAACTGGAGTGAGTGAGGGTAATTATTATTTCTTTACTCAGAACAGCGGTAAAGATACTGTCAAGAGTCCAATGGGAATGTTTGATGCATATGCTATTGAAAACGACCTGGCATATGTGGATGCAAAAGTTCGTAATTATTATGAATTTGAAGATGCAGTATCTGATAAAGATATGGCTAAGTTGGATCAGGACAAAGCTGGCGAAGTAGAAAAACCTGAACCTCGTAAAAGAAGAGGTGTATCCCATGCGGCGGAGTCCCAAAAGGAGGATGCCAGTAGCAGCTCAAAAGTTTCTGAGAGTGATGAGACAAGAAATCAGGGAGATGAGGAGACTGGTAGATCTGTAAGAAGGAGGAGATCTTCAAAAATAGCAGAGACCCCTAAAGAAATCTCTGAAGATATATTTAATGTAAGTGAAAATTCTGAGGTAGAGGAAGTGCCTTGGAATAGTTCGGATGATGAAGCAGAAAAAACAGAAACATCTGTTGAACAGCCCAAGCGTCGGACTCGGAAAGCGAGGAATTAATGACAAATAACAACTTTAACCAAATAGTAGAAGACCAGCTTGAATATTGTCATACTCTTCTATGTAAAAAGGGCGAGGAATATGATTCTGATACTGATGATCGTTTTCATTCGTTTAAAATTGCTGCGGCTTTGCAGGGAGAAACACCCCTGCAGGCCTTGGCCGGCATGATGGCAAAGCATACTGTAAGTATTTATGATATGATGCGCCAAGGTAGCTCAGATTTGACCATATGGGATGAAAAGATTACAGATCATATAAATTACTTATTGTTGCTTAAAGGCCTATTAATGGACACATATGGAGGCCAGGATGAATAATATAGAGATTAAAGTATTAAATCCAGAGATTATCCAGAACAGCGAGCAAATGATGGTAACGGCCGCAAGATTAACACAGCACGGCCATAAAATTCATGATCTAAATGATTTTATAGCTTTATATGAAAAACCTTATTCGAGCGCAACAATAGAAAATATGGCCCGCCTGCCTCATCCTACTATCCAGAAATTTAGTGTAATAAATATAGTGATCGTAGGAGCTAGCCGTAGATTTTTGGCCCAGATCACTAGACATCAGAATGAAGTTAAATTTATGTCTGCTAGTTGTCAATATAGTGATTATTCTCATGAAGCAGATTTTGTTATTCCATATGAAATCCTAGATAATGAGGCCGCTAAGAATCAATATCTTAGCTCATGTAAAGATAGCTTAGAAATGTATGAGGAAGCCATTTGTAATGGAGTAGATCATGATTCCGCTGCTTATATGTTACCGCAAGGCCTTAGAAATATTTTGATCATATCTGCAACGCCTTATCAATGGAAGCACATGATAGGCCAAAGAGTTTGCCGGCGTAATACTTTAGAAACTAGATATGTAATGCTTTTAATTTGGAAAGAATTATATAATCTTAGTCCTATGCTGTTTAGTCCATCAACAACTGGCTCCTTCTGTCAGCATGGGCTTTGTTTAGAAGGGAAGATGACTTGCGGTAACTCAATAGCTAAAGATACTACACCGCATGAATTATTGATCCTTGATTTTTCAAAAATATATAAGGAGGTTATTGATGAAGATTAAGTTAATTCAGTTTGACAATTTTAAAAAACCAGACAGGGCGCATTATAATGATTCCGGCGCAGATGTATTCGCAGCAAAAGACGTCGCTATTTGGCCGCATTCAGTTAAAAAAATTCCTACGGGTTTAGGAATTGAACTTCCAGATGGATATGATGCAGTTATTCATTGTAAATCTGGTTTAAGTACTAAGGGAATATGGGCAGCAAATGCACCAATTGACGCTGGTTATAGAGGAGAGATTCATGCGATTCTTTATAATACCACAGAGATTAAACAATTTATTAAGGCCGGAGAAAAGATTGGCCAGCTTGTAATAAGACCAGTTATCTATGCTGATTTCGTTAATGAGCGTGGTGAAGAAAGAGAAACTAATGGCTTTGGTAGTACAGGTAAATAATAATTATAATAAAGGAGGAAATTAAAATGGATTTCAACAAATTTGACAAGATGGTAAATAAGGATGAGCTTAAGAAGCAAATGGAGGCAGCTCCTGAGTATGATGATGTACCTAAGGGAACTTATATGGCAGTTATTGATAAGATGGAAATCAAGCCCACTAAAGCGGGTGATAAGTTAATGTTTGCAGTTCAGATGGGAATAACAGAAACAATAGACGCGCCTAAAAAACAGGATAAACGTAAGATCTTTTTTAATCGCGTAATATGCGGTAATAAATCAACTGAGCGTTGGAATGATGGTATTGCCATAAAGGGAGTCATTTCTTGGATCGAAAAGCTTCTTGACGATGGTGACACAATAGAATTTAAGAATTATTCTCAGCTTGCTGAAGAAGTTCTTGACATTTATCAGGATATATGTCCCAATGTTGAGTTAAAAATTGATTATGATCCGGATGCATTTAATCCTATAGAAATTGTAGAAGTCTACGATAAATAAATCATATATCTCGGTGGCGGAATAAGTAGACGCTTAATGCCAGACTAAGTGAAAGACCACGCTGGTTGAGTCGAGTACAGACTCACGAGGTACACATGTAAGGTGCAAATCCTTACCCGAGATAGCCTGGGAAGATGACACAAGAGAACTGGGGGTTGCAATCCGTCTTGAGCGGTAAACGCAGGGGAGTCATCAAGAGTGTGAGCGGTTATCGCATTCCTATTAACCGAAATGGGCGAGAGAAGAGTAAGGCCTATCTATCCCAGGCATCTTCGAAACAGAGACAGGAACAAAGACGAACTCGCCTCCTGCGGTAGGTTATATAGCCCTTTAGCCAAGCGGTAAGGCACGGGGTTTTGATCCCCGTATTCACTGGTTCGAATCCAGTAAGGGCTGTTGGAGGTAATAATATGATCTTTTATGACTTTGAAGTATTTAAATATGATTGGTTAGTTGTATTCATTGATACTGATACTCATAAAACATTTTCTATTATTAATGATCCCAACGCTTTAAGAAATTTATATGAAGCCAATACCAAAAACATTTGGGTTGGTTTTAACAATGAACATTATGATAAGTATATTTTTAAAGCCATTCTTCTCGGCATGAATCCTAAAGAGATTAATGATAAGATTATTGCTGAAGGCCTTGATGGCTGGCAAATATCCAGGGCTTTCAATAAGATCCCCATGATCAACTATGATGTATTTACATCTAAATCAAATGGCCTTAAAACTCTTGAAGGCTTTATGGGTAATAATATTAAGGAAACTTCTGTACCATTCAATATTGATCGTAAGTTGACCAAAAAAGAAATTGAAGAAATTATTAAATATTGTACTTGGGATGTTGAAAATACTGCCGAAGTCTTTATGGAAAATATTGATACTTTCAATTCTTTCTTAGCCCTTATCCAGGCTTTTCCAGATCAATGCTCTTTGTTTAATCTTAAAGATAGTAGTGCACAGCTTACTGCCGATATTCTTGGTTGTGAACGGCATGAATGGAATGATGAATTTGACTTTTTCTTTTTACCGTGTTTACAGCTTAAAAAGTATAAGTATGTTCAAGATTGGTTTGCCCAGTTTATAGGACAAACTTTTGATACAGAAGCAAAGAAAAAAGCATTTTACAAAAATACATCACTAACCACGGATATTGCAGGGGTACCCCATACGTTTGGTTTTGGCGGTTGTCATGGTGCTCCAGAAGATCCCATATACGTCCATGGAGGCTTGTTTCATGTTGATGTTAATAACTACTACCCCTCATTACTTTTAGCTTATTTATTAGTCACTAGAGCTGCTACAAATGATAATTTTAAAGTAATATATGATCGCAGAAAAGAATTAAAGCATAAGCAGACACATGCTAAAGATAAAGCGGAAGCTAAACAGTATAAAAAAGCTCAGTTACCATATAAGCTAATTCTGAATGCTCTATCCGGAGCAATGAAGGATAAAAACAATAAGGCCTATGATCCACGAAATAATAACATTATGTGTATCAATGGTCAGTTAATGCTATTGGATCTTATAGAACATCTTGAAGTTATCCCTAGATTTAATCTTATACAGTCAAACACTGATGGTCTTATTGTTCAAATTCCGGACACAGATGAAGCCTTTGATATGCTTGATGATATTTGTTATGAATGGGAAACCAGGTGTAGTACAGAGTTTTGTGATATTTTACTTGAAACGGATCAGATCAAAGAGATTTACCAGAAAGATGTAAATAACTATCTGTGGATAGACCTCGATGAGGGTATTGAACGCAAAGGCGCCTATGTAAAAGAACTTACTCATCTTGATAATGACTTGCCCATAGTCAATAAAGCTCTTGTTAATTATATGGCTAAAAAAATACCAGTAGAAGACACAATCAATAATTGTGACGAGTTAATTATGTTTCAAAAACTTGTTAAGTTGTCATATAAGTATGAGCATGTTGAACACAATGGAATAAAATATAATTATAAATGTTATAGAGTATTTGCTTCACTTGATCCCAAAGATGGTAAGATTCTCAAATGCCGTTCAGGCAATAATCCAGCAAAATTTGGAAATACTCCTGATAAATGCTTTATTGAAAATGGTGACATACATAATACTCCAATACCTGCAAAACTAGATAGACAATATTATATCAATTTAGCTAAAAAACGATTGGCGGATTTTGGGTTATAAAAATTTTTTTATAAAAACTATTTACAAATCTCTAAAAGTGTAATATTATAATTATAGATCAAATGAAACACACTTTTAGGAGGTTTAATCATGACAGAAGCAAGAGCAAATGAGATCTTTAGAACTAAATATCCTGAAGGTGAAATTTGTAGAAAAAATACTACTTCTGCTGGCAATAAGTTTTGGGTAACTTTTAAGCCCAATAGTAAAGTGTATTATTATAGCTGCACATCATATGCAGAGCTCCTTAACAGATTTGGTTTTGAGGTTGTTTACAAGCATGATTTGGTATCTGCAGAAGAAACATTAAAGAAGTACGAAGAAAAGTTAGAAGATGCAAAAAATGGTAAGTTTGATCCTCTTGCTTTTGTCTTCACAGAAAGAAATAAGGAATCTGAAGAAGCTGAAATCAATGATCTTCAAAATCAGGTTAATGAATATAAAGAAATCGTAAGGCATTATACAGAAGATTGTATAATAGATTAAAAAGATTCCCTCAGTAGAAATACTGAGGGAATCTTTTTAGTAGTTGATCAATTTCTGCATTACTCCATCATATAATTTTGGCATAACTACTTTAAGCGTAGTCATAAGTTCATCCATTATAGATAGAAGTTTTTCTGAATCAATTGATCTTATTACTTGTCTAAATTCAGATTGTTCATTTTCAGAAGATCTAGAATAATTTGTATATAAAGGTTGTTTATTCATAACTTCCTCTCTTATTTCCTGTTTAGCAGGGTACATTTTATCTCTTATTATATAGAACGCAGCTAATTTTAAACAAGTATTTGCAGATGGATTTCTTTGACCTTCACATTCGGCAATGGCTTCTGCCAAATCATGTTCAGTTATCACAGAAGCCACCTCCTTTTACATCTCAGACATCATACGCTGAAGCTTCATCTTAACCTGCTCATTAGGGGCATCTTGCATCAGATCTTGTAATTCCATCTTAAAATCATCTTCAGCCATACTATAGTCACCATAAGAATTACCTCTTCGACTATAACGACCCATAGAATCACGTCTTGCATTTCTGCCTCTTGCATAAGACATATTGTTTCTATTCATTCTTCCATCACGAGCGTATGATCTGTCGCCTGCCATGCTATACTCGCTCTCATCCCACATCTCGTCTGCTTTCAGAAGATTCTTCTTTGTATGAGCAAGCGTATCAAGGTACTGTACTTCCTGCATGGTAAGCTTTCCGTCTTTTTCCGCCTTGCGCTCAAGTTCTTCCATTTCGTCACATATAAATTCCATCAATTTATGCATAGTATCACCTCCTTATGCTATCCTGTTGACTACAAAATTTGCATTCTGTACCGTGATAAGAGGCGTAGGCTCAGTGGTCGGATCATCTGTGGTAGCATCCACATATCTTACCGACACGCTAAAGCAACATCCTCTCGGTACAGTTATTATTGCCGTGCTTGTAACATTGCCATACTCATCGACTGCAGCAGGAGTATATATCGCCCTACTCGTAAGTCTCGGCTCTCCGTTTACTGTTATAGCTACGGCAATAGGGGTGACCTCACCACCTTCAGGAACTGCTATGTTACCATTAAAAGTTACCTGATATCTCGCAAAACAGTTGTTGGTGCAACCTCTCAGAATAAAAATCCCTGTTTCGTCTTCATGATAGACGTAACCTTTATTACACGGGATAGATGCCGTGAACAGTATCGGACCATTCAATGCCACATTCTGCGGCGCATTAGCAAGATATTCTGCCATAGTTACACCTCCTTAAAAGTTGCTTCCGTTACATCCACATCCGCACCCATTATTGTTACAAGTGAAAATAGGTGTTCTGCCGTAAACAGGAGTTGACGGAACAGGACAATTTGAAAGCCTGTTGTAAAGCTGATCAACTTCTTCGGTGAATCCCTGCTGAATAAATGCATTCTGTGCAGCCTGTGATGCGGCAAGATCCTTCATAGCAATCTGCTGACGAAGAGCAGAGATCTCATCATTCTTAGCATCGATCTTATCCTGGCAGAGTTGATCTTTAATAGACTGTATGCCACCATTAATAACATTTAAGATGCTTTGAGTGTTCTGAGTATCATTAGTCCTTGTAGCACATGCTTCACGAGCAATATCAGATCCAAGACCTGCGATACCAAGTCTATTATCAGCACTCGCTTGTGCTAACTGATTCTGCAAACCAAACATGGATTGCATATTTGCCATCTGTCTTGCATTTGCTCCTTGTTCAACTCCTGCAAAGCCATTAGCAAGAGCCATCTGCATATCTCCACAACAATTGCAGAGCTGAGTAGACAGGCCATTAATACCGTCACGAATACTTGTGATATTATCATTCAGCATAGCATTCTGAAATCCCATGTTGGTATTGGCATTGATTCCATTCTGACCATTAAGAAGCCAAGGGAAATCATAACCAAGAGCATTGTTGAAGGAACCGCCTCCGAAGCCGTTGCCCCATCCGCCACCTGCAAACAGGAGCAGAAGGATTATCCATCCCCAATCATTGCCAAAACCACCAAAACCGCCATTATTACCACCATACATGGGTGCTACTGGCATTACCATTCCATTTCCGCTTTCATCTGTCAAAGCCATTTCTTTTTCCTCCTATAATTATTTTAGGTTAGCGGCCACCCTCCGGACGGATGGTCGGTTATATAAAGCCTGTGCACCGACTTTATATCAATTCTCATCTTTGAGATCCTTATATACCGTCACTAAAAACATGAAATCTGTCATTGTAAGTTCGGTTTTATCCAAGATAGATTGTATATATTCATCTATTTTCTTTTTGATCTGTTCTTTCATTGCATTTTCTCCATAAGTTGTTTTAATATAGGATTATTCTTCATGCTCATTACTTGATTGACTTGTTCTTGTGAAACTTGTCCAGTATTTAGTAAATGTTGAACAATATCATTGGGATTGTTCATATTTTGTGGAATATTAAATCGACGAGATAAAAACTGAACAGGATTGCTCTTTAATTGTCGATACATGTTTATGAAATCATTGAGATTGTTTGTCATATTAATCATCACTATCCTTTTCTCTCTTAGTATTTCGTTTTGTAGGAGCATCTGACTTACTGCGGTCATTTTTAATACCCTCTATTTCGGCCCAAATAGCCTCAATCTCGCTTTTTATACCGTCGATGGTATCAGACATAGGGTCGTCGTCTAAAACCTCATCATGAGACGATTTGGACGGTTCTGCAGGGGCTTCCTTGACCAACTTATATTTATCAAATCTCGGAACATCTAACTGAGAGAAGCCTACAGTTTTAGTATAAATATATGGAGCGTTTTCATCTTTGAATGTAACGCTTTTCCCTAATCCAACAGGATAATTTCTTGCCTCTGTTTCATTCCGCACACTAACAAAACCACCATCTTGTATCTGCATTACTTGATTCTGCATTGCCTGCGGCTGTAATGAGGGATTTTGAAATGCTCCGGGCTGATACATTGGATATTGACCATAATAATTAGGCATGATTAAGACTCCTTTCTATACCACATAAATTGCGGAATTTCTTGTGAACTATCCCAACTATCAAATAAATTTCCATCTTCAACAGTAGCAACATGTCCTCCAAATCCTAAGACATATACACCTTGAGGATAATCTTGGCAAAAATCTTTAGCTGTATAACAATCTGGGCAACTGTTTGGAATATTTAACCTATAAAATCCGTTTTGTCTTAATACTGATCCCCATACACTATCTGCTGATGGCATATCACCCATATCAAAACCATTATTACAAAGCATTATATAGGCAGTTTCCCAATCAACATTTAAGGCTTTTGCTATTGCACGAACTGAACAATCACCTACACTTCTTCCTGTTGGATTTGGGTTGTAATTTATGTACATATATTATCTACTTCCTTTTCAAGAGATTCTATAAATAATATGAGATCCTTTAGACTATATTCTTTTATAAAATCATGATAAGTAGAAATTGCCTCACAGAGTGGATATCCACAATGAATCAATCTTAAGATATACTCATTCATGATTTTTACCTCCTCCAATAAATTTATAATATAAAAAATCTGTTGATTTTAGAATGTCATAAGTATGACATTTTATAGACATAAAAAGACAGCCTACCCAAATAGGTAGACCATCTTTTATGAAAGGAATGAATATGAAGGGGTGTTATAATAATAGAAGTTTTTGATATTTATATATTATTCTTTGTACTTGTCTCACAGACAAATCAAATTCTTCAGCCAATTGTTCTTGCGTAAAACCATCTATCAATCTATATTTCATCAATTCTCTATCTCTAGCCGAATGAATAAGATCATTGATTTTTAAAAGCATCTCATTATTAGTATAATCATGCACCTCTACCGACATTACGTTTCCTCCCTGTACCGTGACATGACGGACATGGATGGTAACCAGATTTACCTCCAAATTTTCTACTTCTCTTTTTAGTTGTTATCTTCACTTTCTGTTTTGCCATAATCACCGTTTACCACATAATTAGATCCACCATCAGTTGCATCTTGTTCAGCCTCAATGACTGTAGATATATCTTCAAATTGACATTCATAATATATCCATGCACAATTACTACCTACTAATAATACAATTAATAAGATAATTATCAGATACATTCGTTCTATTATTCTTTCTAGACGTGTTGCCATACTTTCATATACTATATATGACACATCTTTTCTATCATTCATTAAATCTCTCCTATTAATGATTCCAATGTTTTTGGTCCTACAATTCCATCAGGAGTAAGATTATTTTTTTCTTGCCAATCCTTAACTGCACCAATAGTGAGTGCACCAGCTATTCCATCAACTATTAATTTATATCCGCCTCTTGAGTTAAGAGCATACTGGAGCCATCTTACAGCATTTCCACGGCTATTAGATTTAATAGTAACTGTTGGAACAGGATAAGGATTGCCGACTTTTACTTCTTCTATAGGTTGTCCAAGTGCTTCTTGATCCCAGGTATAGAGTCTGTAAGTCTCAATAGTGTTTATAAGGGTCTGCGTGTAGGTCGGAGAAGTAGCATATCCATCCTCCTTGACGTATTTACAAGCCAGCTTATAGTCAGTACAGCCACGGAGATTCTCATACCTTACAGACCGCCAGAACAACCCAGAATGGTCATTAATGGAATCCTCCCATGAAGGGTATTTTCTGAACTTTGCCTTAACTGTAGTACGAATCCCATTATAGAATTCAGTAGTGTTCATGAGTACATATTGACCTTCATACTCACCCTTCATACCAAATAAGTTGTTAGCCCTTTGGGTAAGACCAGAATTGCCTTTATTACTCTCTATAAGGGCTTGAGCGGCTGTAAGAGAAGCAAGGATCTTTGTTCTCTTCATGTCATCTATAACCCACGGTCTTATGGTCGCAAGAAATCCTTCCGCCGAATATGCCATAGTCAGCCTCCTAACTGTTCGAGCATCTGTTTCACTTTATCAAATCCTACTGTAGAAGATAAGAAAGACAGAAAGGTCATCGCTATCATGATGATCACTTCCTGGATGGTAAAGGGCACGCCGGAGTAAAGCACGCCGCCGACGCATATGGCTATGGTGAGCACCACGGACACGATGGCCGCCAGCAAGTTGGAACTGTATTTGATCCCCTTCTCGTTGAATATCTTCTTAAGAGCCTCCACGGTGAGGCTGGTGAGCGCTGAAATAGCCGCTAAAGCTGTGAGCAGAAATCCACTGTTCATTGATTTATTCCTCCTCTCCATCTAATATGCTGAATAGCTGCATCGCTATATCGCCAGAAATAAGGCTTTGAAGCTTGTCAGATGCTTCTTCCGGAATCTCTCCGTCATCTATGAGGAGCTTCAGATCCTTGCACACGTCATCCACGGCCATCTTGTATCCCTTCAGGAAGCTCTTCTCTTTGTCGCTCTTGATGTCTTCCTCTCGGTATGCTGGCTCTTCTGAAAGTGACTGCATCTCTCCCCAGGCTGCCACGTTCTGGTCTATCAAGTCCTTATCTTCGTCAAAACTTAAAGCGCATCTCATGCGTCATTCTCCTCCTTCAGTTTGAAAATCTTAATAAGTGCACAGAACAGGATCTCGCCTCCGAAGGTCGATCCGATCAGGGTGGTCAGATCCGGATGCGACACCCCTGTGACGGTGCTCACGATCATCTCCGCTATGACGTATACGATCAACACGGAAATGGAGAATACCACGTACTTCGTAAGACTTGGTACCCGTCTATGCCGCCCGATAGAAAACCAATAATATATCAAAACCAATAATATGCCCGCACCTAATCCACCTAAAAAGTATTCCATTAACCTTTCTCCTTTAAGTGCTCAATGTCATTTGAGTTTATGGCTACAGTCTTTTCCAGCTCTCGTGTCCTGTCAATTACTTGATTATGTTTTTCAACCCTATCTGACAAGGTTTCAATTTTAAGGTCGATGATAGCCAGATGCTCCTGCATGTCAGCATTGGTCTTTGTCACGGTATCCTTCACATCCTCTATAGCATCCCTTACCATGCTCTCATTTTTTTCACGGTACTGCCTCATAGACACATGCCATGTACCAAGACTGACTAAAAGAGTAGTGCCTGCGGTTATTAAGGTTTTTATAACTTCAATGCTTTCGGGTGTCATCGTTGTTATCCTTTACTCTTCCGCTTCGGGTGCCTCTGTAACATACTGACCAATCACATCGCTTTTAACCTCTCCACCTACCGAATTAACTATCTTTATGAGCATATAACTGTGATTCTTTCCGAGGTCTGCGGCCACGTTGGAAAGCTTTGTATAATACTTGCTTAACGCCGTGTTTTCATCTGCGACCTTTTCTGTACCGCCGTACTCTGAATACGCCTCATCCTTGTAAATCTGTTCGATTGTTTCAATGTAATACTGCATTTTTATTTCCTCCTTTTGTTTTTACTTTCATTATCCCGTTGTTAGACTCTATGCAACTCGTACCGCCTTAAGATATGTAAATCTGCTGTCAACCACTAATGACGCGCTATTTGTTGCAGCAGCATATACGTAGAGGGTTCGAGTATAAGTGAGTTTTATAAAACCCGCTACGCTATTGCTATTCTGATTTGCTAAAAGGGTATCATTAGTGTTTTGGCTTATTGCAACGCCGCAACTCTTAACGGTGGCATTTGCCCCGATGTTGACATATACCATATATAAACCCGGCGGCAATTCAAGTGTACCGCTCACAAACGTGTTAGAAGTTCCCACGCTTCCCGATAGAGTAACGCTATACTCTTTTACAAGGGCCTTTTGTTCCTCTAATTCGCTGTTTAGTGTATCTATTCTGTTTTTTAATTCATGTAATGTGATCGGGTTATAATACGTTGCATTAGGCGGAGTTATCCCTGTACACGCGGTTATAACTTCATATAAAACGCCTTGGTATATAAGCCAATCTCCAACCGCATAAGTCTTGGTCGGGTCAAAAGCGTCGTCAGATGTTATTATCTTTTTAGGCGTTAGTTCATCAATGGCACCCTGTGATCTATTCGATGTTAGGCCACTATCAGTGTTATCATATGCAATCTGCTCAGCATCGTAATCACCATACTCTGGCAATACATCCCCATCACGTCCATTAAAGGAATTGACACCTGCAGCCGCATGTCCATGTATCGTTCCATCTGCATCTGCCGTGATGGATGTACCATCTACCTTGACAAGTCCACGAACCGACATACTTGCATTATCAACCTTTACCAATGCCATCCATGAACTCGTGTCTGTGGGCAAATTTCCCAACGTTGTCTGAAGTGCCACATATGTATTGGACTGATACGTGACCACATCAAGCCTTTCATACGTAGTTGTCGATGAATAGGCTCCTCTTGGATTTAATGCTACTTTTCCTGCATCTACTGCCATTTCTTAACCTCCTATACTGTTAATTCCCACATGAGATGTCCTGCGCTATTCACTACGAAACTAAATCTTCCACCTTCATAGTAAAGATGCCCGTCATCAAGACTAACATTAAATGTAGGGCTTGCAGTGTCTACTGCCTCATTAATCTCTGCAAGTGCGTTGTCCGTGGCATCCCTTATATCTTCCAGAAGTGCCGATGCGGTATCGGCTGATCCCTGTGCTCTCTCTGCATACCATTCGGCATTGTTCTCGTATGTTTCATCTGGGGAAACAACCGGCTGACCATTCCTTTCTCCCACAGCCCATGCCTCTGCATCCGACGCATACTGCCTTGCAAGATTAGATTTTGTATTGGCATTTGCGGCGGACATGCTTGCGCTACTTGCCGATGTTTCCGCTGTATCCTTCCACTCTTCGAAATGCGCTAAATCTGATTCAAATTGCTCTTCTGAATCTGGATATCCCCCTTCGACAGCCGACTGATATGCAGTTTTACCATTTGTCACATCATAGGTATATGTCGTGCCATCTGAATATGTGATCGTATACGTGTCTACGAGACCGCTAGTGCTCGTTTTAGCAACAGACGTGATACCCTTGCCCCTCGGTATGAAAAAGTGATAGATGGGGTCAGTAGACGTGCCTGTATTGGTCACATACGGCGTGTCTGATGGGTCAAGCATAGTAACATCGGAAATCGTTATTGAAATAGTAGCATCTATACCCGTATCGGTATACTGCTCGTTTGTAAAATCCCATATCCACCAGTTTCCGTTCTGACCGATGATGGGTTGACGTGCGGCCGCTTCTTTTGCCTGTTCAATCATCTGCTCAACAAGCTGATATTCGGATTCGCTCATATCCGCATCATCGGGAAGAGCCGCCTTTTGTACGTCAAGGAAAAACACAAAAGATCCTATTTCATCCGTACCCTTTGTAGCAACAATCTGACATCTTACGATTCCTGCAACTGCGGTCATCTGTTTTTCAAGATTGAAGATGACAGTGTTTCCGCTTTTGGCATATGAGCCGTACTGAAACCCTTTTGCATCCGGCTTTGTACCTTGAATTGAGTAATTTACAGTACCCGGTGGCGAGAATGCCACATCTCCGTTATATAGACTTGCTACAAGCCTTCCTGCCTCGTGGTCATACTGACTGACATGTACGACTACTGGAGGACTATTTGGTATCATGTTAAGGTCAAAGTTCTGTGTTATCATTCTTTTCTACCCTCTTTATGTGCTCGCTAATCCACTTCTCAAGTTCCTTGCCTTCCAACTTTCTTTCCTTGTGTTCTCCTGTTTTTATATTCATCTCATGGTGTACAACCTCAATATCCATGTACCCTCCTCACTCTACAACTAAGCCATTGACCACAGGGGCGGCACTAAAACCACTTACATATGGTATTGTGACATTGTTCCAGCTCCAATAATCCCCATCGTTACTCAAGTCTGTGACTACATTGCTCACACTGTCATATTCTATACTTGCTGTATGTCCGTCCTCTTTTCCAAAGAAAACTACATTACTATCTCTGTATGTCGTGATACCTACTCTATTAGCTGAAAAAACTACTCTGTCGGCGTTTAGGTGAATTCCTTGCATGCCCGGGAATCCTGTCATGTCTATATAATTATTGTCGTCGTATTTGATATAATCTCCCTCTACATTGAATTTCCCTGTTTTGAGAGAACCCCTGACAACTGCACCATCAGAATTTGCCCTAAAAAGAATGTTGCTATCATATGTCCCGTTTCCGTCATACAGCACGAATTCTGTTTTTGACCAGACTCCTCGCAGTTTCTCGTTCTCATCATACATCTCAATCTTTCCAGCATTTTTTTTGCCAAGATATAATTGACCGCCTGTAAGCGTCATATTGACTGCCGTAATCAATCCAGATGAATCCATAGATGCGTTTTTTGTATTCCACGTCATATATGAATCGCCGTTTGCGTCTTGATAAATGTTAAGCAAAGTATCTGTTTTGTTGTTTTTTTGCTTGTATACTGTCAATCCAGATGCATTGCTACCGCCGATTAAGAGCCTTCCGTCTATCGTCCATCCTTGATAATACGGACCTCCTATTCCTGTTCTGCTGAATCCGATTCCGTTCTCATTTATTCTCAATATATTCGTACTTGAGGCTGAAACATCAGTGGATGACGCAAAAATCAGTTCTTTCCATGTGCCATCATCATTTTTTATAGCTATAACATACCCGCCAGATGAAGTGAGCCATTTTGTTGCATTGTCCACCATGTCACTGACATCCATATTTACATCAGCATAAACTCTCTCCCCAGTTTCTTGAATCGAAGTAGCCATAGATGCATTCATATCATTTATGGTCATAGCAAGGGTACTCTTTAATGAACCTACCTGTATTGAGTTATAACGTTCTCCGAGTACATCATATTCAGTTTCTACAACCTTGGCTGTAGTATCTATACCCAATTCTTCAAATTGAACTTTTATGGTATCGCATAGATTAACTTGTTGAAGTGGCAGTATTTCTTTATATTCTTCTGTCTGCGACAAATCCACAAAAGACAGTTTAATTGATACTTTTGGCAATCCCATGCCTTCTTTGTTTACATAGATTTGTGCCTTAGTTCTTAACTGCTCTTCTGTTGGTTTTTCTTCAAATTCCGTAGATAAATCCAAAGGTATCGTCAGCTTCGAAGAATACCTCGATGCATTCTGTGTATATACGGCCCTCTCTGGTAAAGTCACAGTCTCAGTTTTATCTGTATTTATCCAGAAAGGAACAACCCCTGTTATAGTATTGGCAATATTCTCTTCTTGCTTGAGGTCTGTAATATTCTTTCCATATCTTAAAGTGATATCCTTTTCGGTGCCTCTGTTCTTCCGAAGATAAACTGTGAAATTATTCCACTCGTATTCTCCTCCAAACTGGTCAAGCACTGAGCCTTCTACGCCTCCAAGTCTTTGCCGTATACTTGCAGGAGTCAATTGGTTGTAACTTGCCACAGTGGTCACGTCTGTAGAAAAATTAAAAGGGCAGTTTTCTACTGCATTGCTTTTTAATCGGCTTAATACAATTGCACATGCACTGGCGGATGCTACTACGCTAAATGGCATAGATACGTTCTTTGAAAGGTCGTAGCTTATATGCTGAGCATAAATGGTTACCTTTCCACCTATAGGTTTAGTAATTGAATAAACCCTAAACGCTTGTAATTCTGATTCTTTTACCGATGCTTTTACCACTATAAGGGAACGTATTCCTATACTTGAATAATGCTTACCACTTTTGGGATATTCCATTTCTAATTCATACTGACCATTTCTTTCCTCTGTAACCACACAAGAAATGGCATCTGATAAACGGCCTATTCCGTTTGTATTAAATGTTGTGGCATTCTCAGCAAAAAGAATTGGATTCATAATGTCCACCACCTTGGAATGATCGTACAAGTTGAAAAGCCATTAATCGATATAACATTTCTTCCCGGTACAAGTGAGGGAAATTTCCCATTATTTAGAACAATCGCACCATTTCTACTGTTTAGTCCGTAGTAAGCCTCTTCTGTATCGCAATCTATGTCTGTACCCGTATAACTTCCGCTCACATTCACCGTAATTGATACATGTTCGGCATTAACGACAACAGGGTATATATCAACCGTCCCCGGACCAGTGAGTTTAATAAGCGGTTTGGCATCATAAGGTGTGGGATTCTTAAGTTCAAAACTGTTAGATGACATGGTATAACTTTTCTCGCCACTCTTTAACCATCTCTGGGGTTTGCGGTCAAACTTCAGCACGAAAGACCCCATTTTCTGTCCTATGGTATGTTTTAGGCTGTCTATGCCCTTGAATGTGGCAATATAAAACTCGTCGGGATGAAAACTATCCTCAAGTCTTAAATACCCTCTCTGTGATAGTATAAATGCGCTGAACGCCTTAAAATTCTCATCAAAATCCTCTGCAATAATGCAGGGATACTCATGAATGACGTTTGGAAATCGGTCTTGTTCAATTAAAACATCACCATTCCTGCCGGGCACAGATATCTTCTCGTATTCACGTTGCGGAGTAGCATAAACTCCAGCATCCGTTATGAATACTTTGAAATCTGCTGATGATTTATTTCCGAAAAAAATATAATTCATACTCATGCCATCGCCATCTGCTTTACATTCAACTCATGCATCAAAACATCGCCAACTGCTTCTGCTAATTCCTTCACAGATTGTCCTTCTGAACCATATACATTTATGGTTATGGGTCCGCTTGCCCCCTTGTTCATTTGTGTATTGGTTGCATCAACTCCTGTAATCATGTCACCAAAGTCAAAACTCTTACCAATCTGTGAACGAACAAGCTTTTCGTTATCTTTAATGCCTTTTGCAAATAAAGCCATCATATCTGGAGCATAACTCGAGAAATCAGAGAGAGGTCCAACATCAGGTTCACTGAAGTGCAGATAACTCCTGACCGTATCAGCAATTTCTCCAACGGCATCCTTGACTCTTCCAATCTTCTCCTTGATACCATTGATAAAGTTCTGAATCATATCCCTGCCCCATGATGAGAATTTATCTTTCATATCCGATGCCCATGAAGATAAATGCTCCTTGAGGGAATTAAATGCTTTCTTCCCAGCCTCAATATGTGTATTGATAATACCCTTTATTGCTTCTGCCGCACCCTTCACGTCACCTTTAAGAAGGGCTGTAGCCGCCTTAAAGATTCCTGTAATGACATCAAAAGTAGCCTTAAACGTAATCTTAAAGAAATCTACAGCGATACCAACGACTGTTTTTATGTTTGTGATAAATCCCTCCACTATAAGTTTTATTGTGGATATAAACGAATTTATCTCGGTTTGATGATTCGTAATCCATGTAGAGATGTAGTTCTTGATAGTTTCAAAAAGGGTTTTTATAAATTCCCATCCTGCCTTGAATGCATCAACAACAGGTTGCATGAACTGAGCAAACTGGTCGAACCATACTCCAAGTTCATTTATAGCCTCTCCAATAATCGGGAATTCTTCCATTAACCCATCTGCAAGGGTCTGCATAATGCTAATAGCCCCCTCTAACAGTTTGGGAGCGTTTTCGATAATCGCGTTCACTATGGCAACTAGAATCTCTGGGATTTTTTCGATAACTATGGGTATAGAATTTATCAGAGCCTCTGCAAGCCCTGTTAATAACGCTATCGCACCCTCTATCATCTTCGAAATTCCGTCGCCTTCGAGCAACTTCATCATTTCGTTTAGGATGCTCTCTATAGCACTCGGAATTAACTCGGGAGCCACATCGCCAAGGCTTTTTGCAAGGGAACTGATAAGGCTCATAGCGGCTTCTATGATGTGAGGGGCATCTTCTGCATCGTCAGATAAAAATTGACCAAAACCTTCTATAAATTTCGCCGCACCTTCAACTAATCCAGGCATGGCTTCTGATAACCCCCATAAAAATTGCTCTACTATTGCGAATCCCTTATATGCAATAGATTTTAATGCATTTTCATCTGGGTCGAATATTTCACCCAGTTTCTCGCCTATAACCTGCCCTGCTTCTGACCAATCAAAATCACACATGGCTAAATATACTTGGCGTAGAAGTTCAGAAACAGACCACAACAATTCTCCCCCTGCATTGACTATGGCGGTCCCAAGTTGTGAAATAATATTTGGAATCTGCTGGGCTATAACCGTAATCATTGAAGGGAGTGCATTTGCTATACCTGCTACAAGTGTAGTTGCTGAATTAAGTAATGGAGGCAATATTTTATCGACAAGGCCAGGAAGTTCTTCTACGATTTTAGGTGTGATTTGTTCTATAAAACTACTAATTCCAGATAAAGCATGCTCGATTGCAGGAAGCAAGTTATCCATAGCAGTAGATGCACTGGCAACTAAATCGTCTATGAGTTTTCCTATATCTGCATTGGGATCTGTTATTCCAGTAACAAGATTTGTCCATGCAGATTTCGTAGCGGCCAAAGAACCCGAAATAGTTTCACTTGCTTCTTTTGCAGTAGTTCCAGCAATACCCATTTCATCTTGAACAACGTGAATTGCTTGAACAATGTCTGCATAACTACTTATATCATATTCTATACCACTTATTTCCTTGGCTTTATCGAGGAGTTGTTGCATACCTTCCTTGGTTCCTGCAAATCCAAGAGCGAGGTTATCAAGCATGGTGAAATTACCACGGCTAAATCCACGATAGGCATTCTGAATAGCTTCCATGGATGTGCCCATCTTATTGACATTATCTGACATATCCGTAATAGACATATCCATCAGTTCAGCAGCTTTATCAGTATCACCACTTAAAGAAGAAATCATCGCTGCCGATGATTCAATGGCCGTGTTCATGTAATCATTGACAGATAATCCAGCTGTTTTCCAAGCATTCTTAGCAGATTCCATCATCTTTGCAGAAGCGGCCGAATGCTCTCCATAAAGGGTCTCAATGCCACCTTCAAGTTGCTCAAATTCTGCATATCCCTGTACAGATGCCTTAGTCAATCCTATAACACCCGCAGTAGCCGTACCTATAGCAACCGTTCCAACTTTGGCAATAGTTGAGAAACCAGTTTTAAGAGCACCACCTACTTTTCCGAGTGTTGCTCCAGCTTTATCTAATCCACTATCAAAACCGCTAGAATCTAATGATAATATAGCTTTAAGATCAAAAACGTCCATTTATTTCCCCAACATATCCAACTTACATGAAATATCTTGTATTATCTCATTAGCCGTGCGTTCTGGTTTTACTTCTTTTGGAGGTTCAGCAATATCAATCCATCGTGGTAATTCAATAGGTTCAGCACATGAAACTTTAAGTATAGATTGTAAAATATCTGTCACATATATACGATATTCCTTTTCTCTTTTTTCTTCCATGAGCAGAGATATGCAGCTATCTACCACATATCGCCGCCCACACAGAGAGAGAAGATCAAGTCGAATATTACTTACAGTTCTAAACCAAATGTCTGAGCCAAATTCATTAATGATGTAAAAAAATCCAATACATCTCTATCACTACACATTTGAGCAAATGCTCCAAGATAATATGTTACCTTATGACTATCGTCATCCGGCTCCACAAAGCAGCAGAGCCGGATTACCTTTAGAGTCTCATCAGGATGTTCCTCAAGCATAGCATCAAGAATATCATTGAAATTTTTATTAATCTGTTCACGAGTTATTTTATCATTTCTTTCCTTGATGGCCTGTTCTTGCTCTTCTGTCATTCCTGAAGTTACTTTTTCAAGTTGTGGTAAACGCTTTTTGATATTTATAATATCTGTAGCAGTTAACCACTCTTCAACTGCATGACGTATTTTATTTGTCTGCTTCAAGAACTCAATATCTGAACAATTAGCAAGGGTTTTAATTTCACCTTTTTTCATCTATTCTCTCCCGTTAATTTATAACGATTATGAAGCCGACGCTGTTATAACAACTGCGCCAGTAACATTTGCAATATCAACCTTACTGGTGGCGCTGCTCCATGCTGTAGACGTGATATCTACTCCAGCCATCGTGACTGTCACATCATCGATCGTATAACCTGTATCTGCTGTAAGTTCTGCCTCTAATGAAGCTCCAGCTTCAACGGTTTCTCCCGTAAATGAAGAGGTGATGTTGGTGAGTGTCTGCGTCACACTAAATTCACTTTCTTCGGGATCAATTGAGTAAAATACCATAGGTACTTCACCCTGTGCATCTATTGATACGTGGCCGGTAATTTCAAGACTGACTGTGCCCTTTCCATTTTTGGTTGATTGAAGCGAAAATCCACCTGTTGAAAGAGCATTCTTAAGTTGAATCGCTACACATCCACCATTTGCCTTATCACCTACCCACCAAAGATCTGTGTAATCAGTAAGCTTTATGGTTTGTCTAGGAACAACCTTTGAACCACCTACTATATCTGCTACACCAAGTGCAAGCTTAATAAGTTCAGGAGAAGTTCCAAGACCGGTGGTTGAAAGCTTACAATCCCAACCATCAAGATGCTTAAACTCCATCATGTTAAGAGGCACATTATCTACATCCTCTCCGAAATCACTATATGTAGGAACACATGAAGGATTTACACCACCAGTTGTTGCACAAATGATATCTTCATCTGCAGGTGCAACAGGATTTGTGGGATCAAAGCTTTTCAGAAGCACTCCAGCATCCATCTGAAGCGCATCAAATGTGTTTTTGGGAATTACTGTAAATTTACCCATTGTTTTATACCTCCTTAATATGCTGTAAGAAATTCTGCTACAATATTAAGCACTATTCTACGTATCATTTTATCAGTATCATCATTCATTCGTATAGCAAATGGACTACCTTTAGAGATATACAACCTTCCATCATTGATCTTTATACCGCTTGGATAAAGATCATATATTGCTTTAGCTATTTGTTCTGACTTTTCTGTCACATCTTTCCATGAAAGATTGTTATACCAAATTGATGCTGTTAAAAATACGCTATTGCCAAGACTATCTGTAGCTACTTCATAAGTAATATATGGCATTTGAGCATCATCTGGAACTGTCAATGCATCATATGCTGGTAATCCAAATGAACTCCAAAAATTGTGCAATGCTTGTGCTTTGTCCATAATAATTACCTACTTTGAAGGTAAAGATGGAAGTTCTTCTGCTGTAACTTGCCTCATATTAAGTATTGCTGAATCAGGTGTATATTTATCATCACCATCTGATGTTACTCTAAAAATTTTACCATCAGATTTACGCTTAAATATATCATTATAAGAAAGCGTAAGGTTTTTGGCAGTTGTAATAGTATAAAGACTTGTTACACCCTCTTTTGCAGCTCTTCTAGCTTCAATAGAAGTATTAAATACGATAGCAGCATCAAATTCTGCACCTTCACTCCATACTGGAATAACAGAACCATAACCATCAGGTTGTGTGGTTTTATCCATAAATGTGCACTTTTCCATTGCATCTAATAATAAACTCATGTTTTTATCTTCCTATATTGATTTAACTGTGATGCATAGATAGATTGCCATGTAGGTACAGATGAAGCTCCGCCTTCAGAATTTCCACTTACTTTTGAATATGAATATCCGCCAAAAGATTCACTAGAATAAGGACTATTAACTGTTTTGCCATAATCAGCTTTCCATTGATCAATCTCATTACTCAATGCAATAAAATCATTAGGTATAGCCATAAACCAAATAGATCCATAGAATGCTTCATCTATAAGTGTCAGATTATTCGTATACTTATAAACTCCGTCATTGAATACTGAACCTATTATTCTAAAATACTGATTTTCTTGAATCTTTTCAGTAAAAGCCTCATCAATGATCTTTCCATCAAATATTTCAAGTGTTCCATGTATTTTAGGCTGATTTCTATCAAACCAGTTATTTATCTCTTGGCATAATTCACTTACCATTACTTCTTACCTTTTTTAGTGGAGGCACCCTTTTTGGTGCCTCCTTTATTATTTTTAACTCCTATCACTATTGACATGTTAAGCCTCCGTTTCAAGAGTCAAACCACTAAGATCATAAAGCTGAATGTTCTTATGCCCATTGTTATCTGTCTGAATAATTTTGAACTTCTGCTTCTTAGGATCAGTAATCTTAGCGATGCCATTCATATCAGGATCGCCATGAATATCTACAAGACCACTTCCTTCAGAAGGTTCAAGGCCAACCATTGTCTTTGTGGTATTGGAATCTTCATCGCTGATCTTAAATGCGAAGAAGTTGCCGGGACCCCAATAATCTACGATCTCACCAGGAGTATCAAAGTATTTGATCGTACCAGTTACTTTACCATTTTCAACTTTTACATCGCTACCCTGTAAAGAGCTCACTGTTGCGCCGTAAATAGTCGTGCCCTGACTCTCTGCGCCAAGAGTCAGGTCTTTTAAAAAGAATCGTCAATGTCAACGATCGCGACACCATCCGCATACTCGAACCACAGCGTCATACCCATAAGAGCGAATGATTCTCCAACTGCTGTACCGTAGTTGCCCTGTGCATGGAAACCAATAAGATTCGTCTCACCATCAGTCGTATAAACAAGACCAAGTCTTGCAAACTCGGTTGAAGGATCAACATAGTAAAGAATAAGGTTATCAGTAGGAACTGCAATCACCTTACCTGACTCTATTTCTGATGAAAGAATCATAGTGTCTGCACCAAGGAAGTTCTTGATATACTGAAGACCAAACAGGTTCTGAACAGTAACCTCAGCTCCGCCAAGATATGCGTAAAGATCAAGAGTGTTAACAAATACTACAACACTTGAAACATTCTTATGCATCTTCTTAAACTTATCCTGAACCTTACCAATAGCCATCGCAACTGCCATTTGGAAAGTACTATAAGCTCCCGTAAGAGCAGAAGCATCACTGGTGAGATTGGTATAGAAGTCATCCATAACAACTGTCTGAAGCTCATTAAGAAAAGCTTCATCAGTTTTTTCAACTGCAACGTCTACACCATACTTATCAACATCTTCTACCGGAACTGCCTTAGCATACTTCTTCAGAGTAAGATCCTTATATCCAACCTGAGTAACAGTGGCCTTAGAATAAGGAATTACATTACCAGGATCAACATCGCCATCTTCAAGTGTTACTGAAGCAGTATAAGACTTGAGCTGTGTTCCAGCTTGTTTCTCAACAGGCCTCATGATACCAAGAATCTCACGAAGAGCTTCCCAGTTCTGACCAAATCTGGTTACAAAATCGATCTCTCTCGCCGTTACGTTAGTATAAACATTGGGTAAACTATCACGGGGATTTGTCAACGTCTCAACATTTGTTGCTGCCATTTTTTCTTTCCTCCTTAAAATCCGAACAACTCATGATTTTCGGCAATTGCTTTTTGTCGTTCTGAGGTGTCCTTAATCTTCATTATTTCCTGCTTTGTTTTTGCTGTACCACCTTTATTTTCTGGCGGCGTAGAAGTTTCTGCACCTTCTTTTCCATCTTTGACTATAAAGTCTGACCATTCTTCAGATAAGCTCTTTTTAAGATCTTCAAAACCTTCGATTTTTCCATCTTTATCAAGCTTAATCTTATCGAGTTCAGCTAACTTAGCGACAGCATCGATTCTCTTATCGGAGATACCTATCTCTTTAAGTAGATTCTTATATGCTGACATCTTGTTAGCGTTGCTCTTTTCAGTCTCAATACTCTTCTTATACTCATCGAAATCTTCTTTTAATGCATCATATTTAACTTTATAACTATCATCTTTAGAAAGATCTTCGATTTTCTGATTTGCTGCTTCAAGATCCTTTTGAGCTTTATCAAATTTCTCAGCCTTTTCCTTAAATGAATCTCTTTCTTCTTTAAGAGCTTCTACGGTATCACTGTGAGCTTTGATGATCTCATCGATCTTTTCACCTGGAATATCAAGTGCTGCTAAATACTTTCTACTAAGTGCCATTTCTAATCTCCTTTTCTTCGGTGTACCTTACTTCGTACATTAGATTTTATCAAATATATTATAACCGGCGCATTGGAAAAAATAAATATATAAGATTTTTTATAAAAAAGTATTTACAAATTACCAAAAACATGTTATTATAAATAATGTAAGGAGGTGATAAAAACGGAACCAAAGATTGAGCATTATAAAGATCACTACAGAGTGGTTTGGCCTGATGGATCTACTACAGAAGTTGATACTTACGAAGAGGCCGAACGAGAGATTGAGGAAGCTGAAGAATAACAATGAGGTGAGGTGAGGCGATAACACCTAAAACACCAGAAAGGAAAAATCATAGTTGAAAAAGGAAGATAGATTATGACATTCACGAAAGTAACCAAGAAAGAAATTGGGGAAAATCAAAAGAATAGATATAAACAACATAATTTGTATGAAGATCTACTGAGGTTTCTTAAGTCAAAATATAAATATGCAAGAGTTGAAGATAGTTATTATAATAACAACAATGATCTACGTAGAGCGATTCAATATTGCATAGAATTTAATAATATGCCAATTACAGTATTTATGAAAGACGGAATCACCTACATTGAAAGACTATAAAATCGAAGGCCTCATGATTTGAGGCCTTCTTCTATTATTCTTTTATAATCATCAGAATAATTAGCAGCAGCATTTCTTAGAAATGGTCTAGCTGCCTTGTATTTTGTACCAAATTCCACATAAGGAGCATATTCTACATTGGTACCAATATAAGCATTTTTATCATCGTGAGCATGACTTATAGATCCCTTTAAACGACCAGTCCTTACATAATCAGGGCTTGGAGGAGTATTATATACTAATTTATTAATCTCAGTAATAGCATTACCTTCTCCTTCAATACCCAAAGCCTCTAAAATTATTGGTATCTTACGATTTAATTCAGATTTAACTTTATCAGAATGATCTTCAATCTTTATTGAACTTATTGTGCTCATTTATGTTTTCTCCTAAAATATTTATCGATTATTTCTAAAACCTTATTAGCGTATGTTAAATCTTGTCCATACTTACTAGATAATTTAATATCCATCTCTTTTCCTTTTGCTAGTGTGAATGATTCTGCCATAAACTCATCTATTTTTTTATGTGAATGTTCATAAGAGCTAATCCATCTATTAGTATTATATTTTACATCATTTAGATATTCTCTTCGAATTCTCTTTATTTCTTTCCAAAAAGATTCATCATGCGTTAATCCATATTTGTCAGCATCAGTATTAGCCAAGGTATGAGCAAATTCATGCAATGCAGTAGTAGGATCTTTTGATGATAATCTTATTGTTGTTCCTGTAATATCAACATCACCAGCAGATCTTTCCGCGCCTTTGCTTATAGATTCCAAACGGCTATCATATTCATTATATAATTCAGATATAAGCTCCAATTGCTCTTCACTTATTCCATCTGCAAAAATTAAACTATCCGATGGTTTACTTTCCTTAACCTTAACCTCATCTTCTACTTTAACATCTTCATTCCATTTAAATCCTTTTATATGAGCTCTTATACTGCATCTGCAATTATATACATTAGCAGGATCTGCGGTAGGATCTCCTGGAAACATGATTTCACCATAGTCATTTTCCCAAGGTTCATCAACTCCGACTCTTACTCCATGAAGATCAAGATGCCATGCTCTTGTACGATCATCGTGAGCTGCTATCCACTCTCGCTCCATGATCACACCATCATCTTGTGCTTTCTTGAAACTATCCTGTCGGCCTTTATTTTCAGCTCCTGTAATCATAGTTCTAGCATTACGAAGAGCTGATCTTTTATTCATATCTGTCACATTTTGCAATCTCTTAGCGATTTTAGCTATACTTTCACCTTGAATGATGCCTTGTAACAGCTGACTATTGATATTTTTAGCATTCCATGCTTGATCTTTTGGAATATTTACCTTTTTAGGAGGTAATTCGATCTTATTACTCTTGATCAAGTTTTCTACAGCTTTCTCATTCACTAATGTAAATGTATAACCATCTATATCTTGATTATCAAACTCATTATAGTTCAAAGTATAGATCTTGGGCATGTCTCCATTGACATAATCTAATGCTATCTGATTAATATTCGCTATTTTAGCTGTAGTTTCATTAATCATAGCTTTATAGCGCTTATCATTCAATGTCACATTCTTAACTGCTCGCTCATATTCTGCTTCGGCATTTTTAATGGCATCTTTATCACCAGATTTTTTAGCCTCTTGAAGCTTATCATATAGCTTATCTAACTTTTTCTTATGAGATTGCATATATTTATTCCATTTCTCAGATATTTCAGCTTGAGAAACGAAATAAAGCTCAGATATTTCACGTTCTAACTTAGCTAATTCTTTATCAGTTAGTTTCCGTGCCTTGTCCATTATCTAACTCACTCCTAAGCTCTTTATTTTCAGCTTCAAGAACTTCAAATCTGCTAGCTTCTTCTCTAGTAGTATTATCGAGGATATCATTAATCTCATCAATACTGATAAAAGGCAAATGCTTAAGAATCGTCTCATTATCCAAATATTGAGCAGCTGCTAAAACCATGTTAGTTTCTTCAGTCTGATTAACTATAGTTGACCTCTTAAATGTGGGATCATCTTCAATACCTGCAAGATAAAGAACATTTTGAATAAATTCTACTACACAATATTCAAAATCATCAGTTTTATTATTAAGCGGCTCATAAGATGCACGGATTGCTGTTGCCACAGTATTACCACTTGCGATTGCCTCAGTATCAAGGGCCATTGCATCTTTAATGAGATCTTTTTCAAGTCTATTGAGATAAGTTTCTCTTGCTTGAACTGGTACATCCATAGTATGAGCTTCTGCCTTAGCTTCATCATCAACTACTGCAGCTTTAACTGTCTTCATATGTTGTATAAATTTAGCAAGATCAACATCATCCATTCCACCAGCATTAGTTATAGTCCAATAAATGAGACTGGCATCATCTACATCATTAGCAAATCCAGATTCTATCAGATCATAACAATCGATTTTGGGCTGCCATGATCTAATCTTACAAACGTGATCTTGATTTCCCCAAAGAGGTACTATAGGAAATCCAGGATAATTCTCACCATCGTAGATTTCTACACCATCAGCTTCTGAATATCTAGTCTTTAAGATATATGGCCTTTTATCCTGATATATCACCAGATCAGCATCTGACTTATGTTTGATATATTCTGTATATCCATCAAGTTCATATAATGTAGCTCTAAGAGGTTTATTCTCGTCTATTTGCCAAAATCTAATTCCTGCTTTAAGTGAACCATCTTCTTCATCATAGAGAGGAACAAACTCAAGAAATTCGAACACATCGATATGATCCATATTATAAAAACCAAAAGATTCTCCTTGAGTAAGTGCCAATTTACCAAGCTTCTGCATCATTGTATCAAATGATTTTTTCTTAGTTCCTAGCCTATCACTTGTATCATCATTATTAAAGCTCACACCATTTCCAAGAAGGTATTGATTTTCTTGAACATTAAAACGATTATAAAAATTACTAGGTAATTTATGATCTGCACTAAAATTATCAGGAACCGCTACACCACTCATAGTATAGAGCAGCTTACGATATCTCATGATAGTAGTATTTTGCTGCTTGTCATAATCTTCGCCTATTTTAGCCCATCTGTATGATTCACTTCCTTTGTGATCATTAATAGCCGAGATAATGAACTCTTTGAGGAGTGTTTCATTATCCACTACCTCTAATAAATCTTGATAAGTTTTCATCTGTCATCCTCCTTATAAAAACATATATCCGGCCAGTTCTTCGTCCGTATGTACTTTACGTCTCATTACTTCTTGAACTCCATATCTGATAGAATCGATATGATGATTAAACATATCTATGGGCTGATTGATATATTCTCCAGTTTTCTTATCTTTAACCCAAGTGTAGTTATCAAATTCTTCTATTGTATTAACACATCTTTCATCGATAACTATATCATATCTTTGAATCTTATCTATCCCGTTCTTTACTGAATCAGGTCCTTTTACTGCTCCTATTATTCTGCTTATGCCTAATCTACGCAATTCGGCTATAGATTTAGGCTCAGCTGCATCCGCTATTATTCTCTCTTTTGCAAATCCAAGATCTTTTATAGTTGCTGCTATGACATCATTTGTCATTCCCTTTTTATTATATTCTCCAGTAATATAGAGAATCTTATGGACATTGTCGCAATAACCCCAAGTAATAGCAGTCGGATCATTCGTATAACCAAAATCCATGCCGATCCAAAATAGGAGATTTTTTACTTCTTCTTGAGTAATAAGTCTAATAGTCTTAACTGGAAATATGAGCTTATCGAGAGTAGCAAAAGCTCCTAATACATAAATCTTAAAATATGCTGGATTTGTTCTTTCAAGTCTTAATAACGAATCAATATATTCTTTAGGCAAATGCGGATTATCTTTATAAGTAGTATGAATTATTACTGTATCTTCAGGAGTACCATTAGCGAAAAATCGTCTATAAACCCAATTAGCTTTTGATACTGGATTGAACATGAGATGAATCTGGAGCATTCCAGATTTTGCTCTAAGACGCAAATTAAGCTGATCAAAATCATCTTCTGTGAGCTCTGAAGCTTCTTCAACTACAATATCTGTTATACCTTCAATGGATTTTATCTTTTCTGGATCATCAAATCCCTTAAATAAAATAATAGATCCATTGATCAGTTCTATAGTATACTCTGACTTATTGATTTGTCTGATCACAGCTGGCATCTGATAAAGTAATTTCAAAAACATTGCCCAAACTGAATCTTTTAAAGTATTTCCAACTTTACGGACCACTAAGAGTTTTCTTTTATATTGGAGACACTTTAAGATCATCTTTTGAGCAACAAAATGAGATTTACCAGATCCGGCTCCGCCATAATAGACATTAAAGCGAGTAGTATAATCTCTCACATAAGGCCAATAAACTGGTAAGATCCACTTATTCAGTCCCTTGATCGTCATCTAATTCACCAAAATCAATGGTAATATTCGTATTTGTCTGCTCGACTTTATCTACAGGCTTTTGTCCAGCAGTATCACGAAGAAGTTCCCATGCTTTCATATCTCCAGCAAGAGCTTTTTGAAATACTTCAACGCTCAATGCTTCAGCTCCAGTGATCTTTTTACCATTTTCATCGAGCATCTTCTTTTCCATAAGAACTTGAAGACAATCTCTAAGCATTGCCTTATTTCTTCTGGCTTTTCCTGAAGCTTTTCCACCAGCAGAAGCGATTTTTTTCTGTTCTTCAACTGTTAAGGTATTCATTGGTCGCATATTTTGAGGATTTCCCCTGGGCATAAAAACACCTCCTTTGATCCGAATTATAACATATATTTATAAAAAAAGTAAATATCAGAGAAGTGTATCACAAAATGTGCACTAAAATATCAGTCTTTTAAATTTAGTGATACAGCTCAAAGGCTTGCAAACACTGGCTTTATTGGCCCTGTATCACAAAGTTCACTAAATTTCCCTATATAATTATATTTTTTATATATTTCTATATTTCTATATATTATATATTTATATATTATATATTTTTTTATTTTTATAAAGAAAAAGAGTGATATTGTGATACTATATAATAAAAAGATCAGTAAAATCAATACTTTGAAGAGTATCACTAAAAGTTCAGAAAATATCACAATATCACAAAAAACAAACAGTAATAAAAGTATTTACAAAAAGTATCAAAAATATTATAATAAAAAAGTATAAAATTATTTTATACAAAAATATAAAAGAAAATTAAGGAGGTGAAATGATGTATAAAGAAAAATTTGATGAGTCTGATCTGACTTATACTGATATCGCTCATGAATTAGGCTGTTGTGAGCTTACTGCAAGAAAGAAAATATCAGGTAAAACCAGGATCACCAAGGCAGAAAAAACAGTGCTCGATAATTTATTTAAAGGAGAAAAAGATAAATGTATGACATCAAGGCACAAGCGCTGATATTTAAGGGCTATAGAAAAGGTAAAGAAGGAAAAAAGCCTATAAATAACCGCATATATAAATATGAAGAAGTAGCTGACTGCGATAGCTATGGCGGTCAATGTGCAGATGGGATCATTGATGTAAGCTTTGATGACATAAAATTATTTGATCAGATCCTTAATATATGTGAGGACCTTAATATTATCACATATAGTTTATATTCCCCCCATGGCGGCCATACATACTGGAAACATGATAAGAAGATCAAAGACGGTCACGATATTATATCAGCTCTAGGCGTTAAAATAGATATCCATAGTAAAGGTACTTATATTCCGCTTAAGGTTGATGGGGAAGAAAGAAAAGAAATATTTGATAATATCGAGACTATTCCGAATTTACCGGATTGGCTGTTACCGGCAAGAACGGGTCAGGATTTATGGCAGATGAAAGAAGGCGACGGCAGAAATGACGCGCTTAGCAAGCAGGTTTTTGCGCTTGGTAAGATCAAACTCAATGAGGATCAGATTAAAAATATATTTATTCTTATTAATAAGTATATCTTAAAAGATCAAATGCCCGATGATGAGCTTAATACGATATTGAGGCCTGAGACATTTCAAAAAATATCCACAGGCATGTTTTTTGATGACAATGGTAAATTTATGACAAATGTATTTGCCAAGTATATGATTCAAGAACAAAATACCATTTATACCAATGGCCAACTTTGTATTTATGATCCGGAGAGAGGTTTTTATGATCCTAATATGAGATTGATCAAGCATACCATGATCCAGCTCTTTGAAAATATTCCAATGAATAAGAGAAATGAAGCTTATGATTATCTGACTATTGAAGCGCCACAGAAAGATCAAAGCAGCCGCAGATATATCTTATTTAAAAACGGAATATATGATCTTGAGGAACAGAAACTACTGCCGCATTCACCAGAATATGTGATAAGCAATCAGATACCTTGGAATTATAATCCAGAAGCTTATAGCGAGATCGTTGATAAGACTCTCGATAAGCTGGCCTGTAATGATCCGCAGATAAGAACTCTCATCGAAGAATGTATTGGTTATTGTTTTTACAGAGATAGTAAACTTGGCAAATGTTTTATTTTGACTGGCGAAAAGAATAATGGTAAATCGACGTTTATCTTTATGCTTAATAATCTTTTGGGAGATGATAACTATAGCTCAGTCGATATAACAAACTTTGCCAGGGAACTCGATATTGCATCATTGGCCAATAAGCTCGCTAATATAAAGGATGATATAACAGATAATTATATGGACGGCCTTAACGTGAGTTTGTTTAAGCAGGTCGCGACCGGTAACAGGTGTAGAGGAAAATTCTTATATAATGATCCGTTTGATTTCTATCCTTATGCGACGCTTATCTTCAGCGCTAATAGTATTCCCAGGATCAAGGACCCGACTGGAGCCGTGACAAAAAGAATGGTAATAATCCCGTTTAATGCGGTATTTACCAATAAGGATCCTGATTATGACCCGTTTATAAATGAAAAGCTTTGCGAACCGGAATGCATGGAGTATCTTGTTAAGATAGGAATTGATGCGCTGCTTAATATTATCATGAGAAATGGCTTTAGTAACTGCGATGCTTCTGATAAAGAAATGGAATCATACAAAGTGAGCAATGATTCTGTGCTGAGCTTTATACTTGAGTTTGGATCAGAGAATATTGAGAACCAGACCATCAGTAGCGTTTATTCTGCTTATGAGCTTCATTGTAATAATAACGGACTTAAGCCCACTACTCAGATCATGATGAGCAAGAAGATTAAAACGGCTTTGGGATATGACGTGAAAAGAAGTCGCATCAACGGTAAGCTTTATAGCATCTATGTCAAGGAATAATATATAATAAGAAAAAGGACCCAATATCAGGGTCTTTTTTCTTTCTCAAAAATATTAAAAATTTTTTATAAAAAAGTGTTTACAAACTCCCAAAAGTGTGATATTATAATTTCAGAAACAAAAACACCAACTAAATGGAGGTAAAAAATATGAAGTTTAATAAAGTGGGAGCCCCTTATGATTGCGTTAAGACTTACAGAAGTGAAGACGGATCCGTTAAGCTTATAAAGAAGCCCGATGAAAAGTATTGGATAGCAAAAAGTCATTTTTGTCTGCATAATCAGACTGGTGAAGAGATCGGAAGATATAAGACTTTAGAAGAAGCAATCGCAGCATTTAATTAAGGAGGTAATATTATGACAGCTTTAGATGGAAGAAATTCAAACAAGGTTCCTACAGTGATAACACTTACTGATTATGAGATCATTGAAACTTATAGAACGTATGAAGGACGCACTGTTATTTGTTTAATGATTGATGGTCTTTTTGTACCATGTATTGAAAATCCTTATACATATGATAATTATGATTGGATCCTTTGTGCAGCATATAAAACGCGTCGCGGATTTAATAATTGGCTTGATAGACAGTGTAAATAAGATTGAATAAGTCGAAACCCGCGTGGCGGGTCCGAGCAAGGCGGCAACTTGTTCGCTGATGATGACAAGCCATTATATTTTTAAGGAGGAAAATGAAATGACAAGAGAAGAAAAACTTTGGAGCATGACAGCAAAGACATTACAGGAGGTCGGATTGAAGCTTGGTCTTGATATCAAGAACTCTGACATCAAGAAAGGAAAGGCGGGGATTATCGAAAAGATCCTAGTAGCAGAAGAGGTGAACAAGCAGAATAAGAAAGAGCTCGTCAATGAAGAAAAGCAGGTTGAGAAGATCGTTAAAGAAGTTAAGAATGAAAAGCCTATTCAGAAAACTCCAAATAGGCCCATAGAGGCGTCTAGGCCGTCTGAGGTTAAGGAAACGCCTAAAAAGGCTGGTAAGAAGTCTAAAAAGGCGAATCTGAAACTTTCTGAGCTTACCTATAAAGGTGAGACCAAATCCATCAAGGAATGGGCAGCTAAGATCAATATGCCTTGGACTACTCTATATGATCGCGTAAACCGTAACGGCTGGCCTGTAGATCTTGCGATTGAGACGCCCTTGGGACAAAGGCGGCCTAAAAATAAGGAGGTCTAATTATGAGGCTATGGCATAAAGACTTAATCGAAGTTTTGCCAAACAAACAACTACTTGGGCAATGGCGTGAATGTTGCGCCATTGCTAGTAGTATAAAGCGGCTCGGCACACCTAACCATATTTTAGTGAATAAGATAATGGATTATAAGCTGAGCCACTTTTATAAGTATCGTCAATTGCTTACGGCTGAAATGTACAAACGTAAATTTAAAGTTAGTAACTCAGCTATAGTGAAAATTTTAGCGATTGCGCCTGCCGATATTCGTATGGAGGGCGATGTGTTTCTTACCTACGACGAGCTTTTTGCAGGTTGGCATGATGATAGATATTTAAAACAATGTC